>Ga0137410_10000006_pt1 | contig 232044 bp, 225 predicted proteins | sample CZODoug1_16funga_FD_108878 | JGI IMG/M metagenome (GOLD analysis project Ga0137410, IMG submission 108878) | Vadose zone soil fungal communities from Angelo Coast Range Reserve, California, USA - CZODoug1_16fungal (Illumina Assembly) | ecosystem: Environmental > Terrestrial > Soil > Vadose... | reverse complement strand
CTATGACCTGGGCTTCTTCGATGACCAATTCACGCGCGTCGAATGCGCCCCCAATCCGTTCCAGGCTAAAGTGTTACCCATGTCTCCGGTATAAACCGTTACCCATGTGACCGGAATGGACCGATCAAGATTGGTAGCGGGGGTAGGATTTGAACCTACGACCTTCGGGTTATGAGCCCGACGAGCTGCCAGACTGCTCCACCCCGCACCGGGTAAGGGGGCGGAATTCTACGCGAGGAGCGCCCGGTTGCAAGCGATTACGGCTGGCGGCGCCAGAGAATGTCCCAGCTCTCGCGGCGCTCCACAAAACCCGTGATTTGTCCATGCATATCGCGCTGGAACACCTTGCGGATGCGCGGGTCGCCGGCCACGAAGAAGTAGTCCGCCACCTCGGCCTGCAGCCATTCGGGCTTGCGCCCTGTGCGCGCCGCCATCAGGTCATTGCCCTTGCGCGAAATCGTGTAGCGAATTGCAGGCGTCAGCGTGTAGACGCCGACGTATTCGTCGAGCTTGCTGCTCGAAAGCTCGATCGCCCGTGGATCCGTGCGCAGCGCCAGCACCTGCGAGGCGAGCAGCCGCCAGCCCGCCGGAGTTTCGATCCAGGTATCGGTGCTCCGATAGTGCGCGCGCAGCGTCTGGCCGTGATAGCCCTCCACTTCCTCCGCCACGTAGTTCGTCACGGCGACGCGGCCTTGCATCGTCGTCTTGAATTGCGTGACCTCGAGCCGGCCCGAGATGCCTTGTGGCAACGGCGTGATCTCGGCTACGAGCTGTTTCTTGTTCTTGACCAAGCCGTCCTCGGCCGAATAGATCACCTCGTCGTCGAGGTAACGGCGCCAGATATCCGCTTTGCCGTCAGTCACGGCGTTCATGAGTTCCTGCGTTTGTTGCTGCAGGAGCGCCGCGACGTTGGCGTCCGCGGCGGACGCCGGGCGCATGCCGAGCGCCATCAGCAGTGCCGCGAGAATCGCCAGGAAGAGGTCGATCGGCTTCACGGGCGTAAAGGTACGCCGGCTCCCAGGCGGGCGCGCGGCCCCTCGTCGCCGGACAAGGTCATCTCGGCGCAATCAGCCGTTGAAGCCGGGGGGCGGCGTAAAGCCGCCAAGTTCCTCGGAGAGGAGCCCGGCGAACGTGATCGGGGTGGCGTCCTCCATGTACGGGCCCATGACCTGCAGGCCGACGGGCAGACCGGACGCCGTCCTGCCGATCGGAGCCGAGGTTGCCGGACAGCCCGTGAGCGTCGCCGGCTCGATCCAGCGCAGGACATCCCAGTAGCTGCGCGCTCCCTCGGGAGTCATGATGCGTCGATCCGCCTTCGGCTCGCGGTGATCGTGCGCGAACGCCACCGTAAAGACGACCGGTGACAGAAAGACATCGAAGTCCTCGAAGTAACGCTGCCACTGCGCGCGGAACTCGAGGCGCTTGAGATTGCGTAGCTGCCAATCCGAGAACGACGCAAACGCGTACTTTGCTCGCGGCTCGGACGATGACTGCAGCCGCGCCCGCTCCGCGGCCTTCTCTTTCTCCGGCGTCATCGAGAAATCGAATGCACGCACCATGAAGCGATAGGTTTCATCGAGATCGGTAATGTTGAAGCCCGCAGGCCATCCCGCCTTGAGCTTTGTGCCCGCGCTCTCGAGCACGCGGAGCGCATTCGCAAGCGCCGGCCTGATCTCGGAAGATACCGGCACCCACGGATCGTCGAGCACGTGGCCCACGCGAAAATTGGCAAGCGACCGCTGGCGCGGTTCCGGAAGCCTCCAGGAATAGGCCTTGGCATCCGCGCCGCTCGGCCCCGCCAGGATTTTCATCGCCGCAATGAGGTCGTCCGCATCGCGTGCCAGCGGGCCGCAAACGGCGAGCAGCGTCGAAAAGCCCGGGCTTGCGCGCCCCCCGCCCGGCTCGTGCCCGATGTCGCTCACGATGTCGAGCGTCGGCTTGTGGCCGAAGATACCGCAGAAGCTCGCGGGTTCGCGGATCGAACCGCCGATGTCGCTGCCGACGCTCAAGTACCCGATACCGGCGGCAAGGCTCGCCGCGCTGCCGCCGGAGGAGCCGCCGGGCGTCCGCGTGAGATCCCAGGGATTGTTCGTCGTGCCGTAGAAGTCGTTATAGGTCTGCACGTCGGCGAGGGCCGGTGGCACATTGGTCGCGCCGACGAGCACGGCGCCCGCGCCCAGCAGCCGCTCGACGACATCGGAATTCGCCGGAGCCTTCGAGCGCACCAGCTCGCCATGCCCCCAGGTGCATGGATGCCCCGCTACACCGAAACTTTCCTTCACCGTGACCGGCACGCCGTGCAGCACGCCGGGCGGCGCTCCACGCGCAAGCGCTTCGTCCATCTCCCTGGCATGCTTCAAGGCGTCGTCGCGCAGCAGATAGGCAAAAGCGTTCAACGAACGGTTGTAGCGGTCGATCCGGGCAAACGTCGCCTGCGTGAGTTCGAGCGAGGTGACGCGGCCATCACGAATCGCCTTGGCGGCGGTGAGAGCCGACGCGAATTCGAGACCGGATGGCTGCGCGGCTGGCGCCGCCGGAAGTTCGGAGTTGAGTGCGCCAACCGCGGCGACACCCACCGCGCCCTCGATCAGTTCGCGACGCGTGACTCCGCGCACGCGCTCCTCAACCTTGAATCGCGCGGATGCAGACGTCGAGCAAGCGGCCGTTGAAAACGCCGAGCAGGAGCACCGCAATGGCGTTCGCGCTCAGCATGATCCTGAAGCCGAGGTTCGCCGTGATCGCCCTGCCCTCATCCGCCTTGTCGAAGTACATCACCTTGATGACGCGCAGGTAGTAGAACGCGCCGATGACGGAGAACAGCACGGCCGTGACGGCAAGCCAGGCCATGTCGACGTGCAGCACCGCCTGGATGACGTAGAGCTTCGCGAAGAAGCCGACGAAGGGCGGTACGCCCGCCGTGCTGAACATGAAGATGAGCATCATGAGCGCGAACCAGGGGCTGCGGTCGTTGAGCCCCTTGTAGTCATCGATGTTGTCGGCCTCGAAGCCCCGGTCCGACATGAGGAGAATCATGCCAAAAGAGCCAATAGTCATGATCGCGTACGAGAGCGTGTAGAACATCGAGGCCCGATAGCCTTCCGCCGTCGCCGCGAGGATGCCGAGCAGGATGAAACCGACGTGCGAGATCGCGGAATACGCGAGCATGCGCTTCAGGTTCGTCTGCGCGATCGCTACGATGTTGCCGATGGCCATCGAGAGCACCGACAGCACGACCAGCATTTCCTGCCACGCGACGCCCGCGCCACCGAGGCCTTCCGCGAGCACGCGCATGGCGAGCGCGAACGAAGCGATCTTCGGTGCAGAGCTGATGAAAAGCGTCACGCAGGTCGGAGCGCCGTGATAGACGTCCGGAATCCACATGTGGAACGGCACCGCGCCGAATTTGAATGCGATGCCGACGACCATGAACGCGAGGCCGAACAGCAGCCCCACGTGACGGGAGTTGTCCGCCGTGACGGTTACCGCGAGCTGCTGCAGATTGAATGTACCGGTGACGCCGTAGACGATCGAGATGCCGTAGAGCAGCAGACCCGACGCCACGGCGCCGAGCACGAAATATTTCATGGCCGATTCGGCCGAAACGCCGGACTCGCGATTGAATGCGACCATCGCGTACTGCGAGAGCGCAAGGAGCTCCACGCCGAGATACACCGTGAGGAGGCTCCCCGCCGAGATCATCACCAGGATGCCGAGCATCGCCATGAGGCCGAGCACGTAGTACTCGCCGCGCAGGAGGTTCCTTTTTTCGAGGTAGTCGCGCGAATAGAAGAACGCGAGCGCAACCAGCGCGTAGGTAAAGAGCTTCAGCACGTGCGCCATCGGATCGAGCACGAAGAAGCCGCTGAACGCGCTCAGGTGTTCCGGATTGGTCTGCTGCGTCGTCAGCCAGCTCGCACCGACCAGCGTCAGGATGGCCAGCAGCTCCGTGAGTCGCTTGTAGGCCGCCGGCAGCGCGAGGTCCACGATGAGGATGATGCAGGCCGACACCAGCACGAACGCCTCCGGGTAAATCGGCCAGAGATCCGTCCAGGTCATGGTGGCTGCATTCATTTCGTTCAGACCGGCAATTTGCTCAGCATGAGCTGTTCCACCAGGTGCCTGAGCGTCTCGCGCATGACGTCGAGGAGCGGCGCCGGCCAGAGGCCGAGCAGCAGTACGCCCGCGGCGAGGATGCCAAGCACCAGGAATTCACGGCCGTCAAGATCCGCGAGCTTGGCGACGTCGTCGTTCGCGACCGCCCCGAAGATCACGCGCTTCACCAGCCACAAGGTATATGCCGCGCCGAGGATCATGATCGTGGCGGCGATGAACGCGTACCAGAAGTTCGCCTTGAAACTCGACAGGATCACGAGGAATTCGCCGACGAAGCCCGAGGTTCCCGGCAAGCCCGCGTTGGCGAGCGCAAAGAGCACCATGAAGGCGCCGAACTTCGGCATCGTGTTGATGACACCGCCGTAGGCGCCGATCTCGCGGCTGTGCACCCGGTCGTACATGACGCCGACGCAAAGGAACAGCGCACCCGAGATGAGGCCGTGCGAGATCATCTGGATCATCGCGCCGTCGAGGCCCATGCCCGCCCCAGCGGTCTTGCCGGTCGCCTCGTAAATGTCGTAGGCCACGAACGCGCCGAGCGTCACGAAACCCATGTGCGCGATCGACGAATACGCGATGAGTTTCTTCATGTCCTGCTGCACGAGCGCGACAAAGCCGATGTAGGCGACGGCGATCAGCGAGAGCGCGATGATCAGCCAGTCGAGCTCCCGGCTCGCATCCGGCGTGATCGGGAGACTGAAGCGCAGGAAGCCGTACCCGCCCATCTTCAGCATGATGGCGGCAAGGATCACGGACCCGCCCGTCGGCGCTTCGACGTGCGCGTCCGGCAACCAGGTGTGTACCGGCCACATCGGCACCTTCACGGCGAAGGCCGCAAGGAACGCCAGAAAGATGCAGATCTGCTCGTTCAGGGTGAGCTTCACGTCGTAGAACGACGCCAGGCTGTAATCCTGCGTCTTGAGGTAGAGGTAAATGAGCGCGACCAGCATCAGCACGGAGCCGAGGAACGTGAACAGGAAGAACTTGAGCGTCGCGTAGACGCGCCGCGGACCGCCCCAGACGCCGATGATGATGAACATCGGGATCAGCATCGCTTCCCAGAGCACATAGAAAAGGAGTGCATCGAGCGCCGAGAAGACGCCGATCATCAATCCCTCGAGGAAGAGGAACGCGGCGAAGTACTGCGTCGGCCGCTTCTCGATGACCGTCCAGGCCGCGATCAGCACGAGCGGCGTGATGAAGGCCGTGAGCGCGATGAGCGGCATCGAAATGCCGTCGACGCCGAGGTAGTAGTCGCTGCGCAGCGCCGTGATCCAGGGGATTCGTTCGACGAACTGCATGGCGCTCGTCGCGCGGTCGAATTCGACCCAGAGCAAGGCGCTGTGCAGGAACGTAAGGACCGCGAAGACCAGTGCCACCCAGCGCGCGAGCGTCGCGCGCCTGTCGCCAAGCGCCAGCACGAGCGCACCGCCCGCAACCGGGAGCCACGTGAGAAAGCTCAGGAGGTGCGGATGGGCGCTCATCGCAACACGAACCAGTACAGGAACACGGCGAGGCCAAGGACCATCGCGAACGCGTAGGTGTAGACGAAGCCCGTCTGCACCCGGCGCACGAGGTGCGCGATCACGTCGACCGCCCTGGCCGAACCGTCGACCAGCACCCCATCGATGATTGCGCCGTCACCACCCTTCCACAGGAGCTTGCCGAAAAGGCGCGCGAGGGCCGCGAGCACGTTCTCGTTGAACCAGTCGAAGTAGTACTTGTTGACGAGGATCCGGTACGGCACGGCGAACCGCTCGCGCAGCCGTGCCGGCACGGCCGGATTCTTCAGATAGAGGTACCAGGCGCTGAATACGCCGGCGGCGGCCAGCCAGAACGGTGCATGGAGCGGCGAATGCAGAATCGCGGCGCCCGCGCCCTGGAACTCCTTCCCGAGTCCCGCCACGACATCGTGCGGCTCGGCGACCACGATGGAGTGGCCGAACCAGCCCGACATCAGGTCGCCGATCGTCAGGAAGCCGATGACCGCCGATGGAATCGCCAGCAGGATGAGCGGCAGCGTCACCACCCACGGACTCTCGTGCGGCGCGTGCGCTTCGTCGCGGTGGCCGTGATCGTCATGCTTTGCTCCGTGCTCCTGATGGCCGTCGGTCGCCGCTGTCCGCCAGCGTTCCTCGCCGTGGAAGGTCATGAAGATCATCCGGAACGTGTAGAACGCCGTGACGAAGACGCCAAGCAGCACCGCCCAATAGGCGTAGGCGTGCACCCACGAGCCCGCATGATGATGCGCAGACTCGCCGACGGCCTCGATCAGCGTGTCCTTGGAATAAAAGCCCGCGAACCCTGGCGTGCCGATCAACGCAAGCGCGCCAACCCAGCAGGTGGCGGCCGTGATCTTCATGTACTTCGCAAGACCGCCCATCTTGCGCATGTCCTGCTCGTGATGGAGCGCGATGATCACCGAGCCGGCCGCAAGGAAGAGCAGCGCCTTGAAGAAGGCGTGCGTCATGAGGTGATAGATCGCAACGCTGTAGGCCGAGGCGCCGAGCGCCACCGCCATGTAGCCGAGCTGCGAGAGCGTCGAGTACGCGATGACCCGCTTGATGTCGTTGTTCACGATACCGAGCAAGCCCATCCAGAAAGCCGTGCTCGCGCCGACGACCAGCACCACCTCGAGCGCCGTCTCCGATTGCTCGAAGAGCGGCGACATGCGGGCCACCATGAAGATGCCGGCCGTGACCATGGTTGCCGCGTGAATGAGGGCCGAGATCGGCGTCGGGCCTTCCATGGAATCGGGCAGCCACACGTGGAGCGGCATCTGCGCGGACTTGCCCATCGCGCCGATGAAGAGGCCCACGCAGATGAACGTCATCGCATTCACGCCGCCGAAGTACGGAAGCGTCTGCTGCGCGATGCCGGGTGCCGCCTTGAAGGCGTCCGCGTAGTCGAGCGAACCCGTGTAATGAACAATACCCGCGATGCCGAGCACGAATCCAAAGTCCCCCACCCGGTTGACGAGGAAGGCCTTGAGGTTCGCGAAGATGGCCGTCGGCCGCGTATACCAGAAGCCGATGAGGAGATAGGAGACGACGCCGACCGCTTCCCAGCCGAAGAAGAGCTGCAGGAAGTTGTTCGACATCACGAGCATCAGCATGGAGAACGTGAAGAGCGAGATGTAGCTGAAGAAGCGCTGGTAGCCGTCGTCGTCCGCCATGTAGCCGATGGTGTAGACGTGCACGCAGAACGAGACGAAGCTCACCACCAGCATCATCATGGCGGTGAGCCGGTCGACCAGGAATCCGGCTTGCATCGGGATCTGGTCGCTCACGCCCCAGACGTACACCGTGCCGTTGAACGCAGCGACTCCGTCGAACGCGATCTGCTTGAAGACAATGGCTGACAGCACCATCGAAGCGCCGACCGCGAGGATCGTCACGCTGTGTGCGCCAATCCGTCCAATGATTCGGCCGAAGAGCCCCGCGACGATCGCGGCGCCCAGCGGCAGGAGCGGAATGGCCAGGAGCAGATCCGGGTTCATGCCCTAGCCTTTCATCGTGTCGAGTTCCTCGACATGGATGGTGCGCCGCTCGCGGAACAGCACCACGAGGATCGCCAGGCCGATCGCCGACTCCGCCGCAGCGACCGTGAGAATGAAGAACACGAAGATCTGGCCCGCGAGGTCGCCGAGGAAGTGCGAGAACGCGATGAAGTTGAAGTTCACCGCAAGCAGCATGAGCTCCACGCACATAAGGAGGAGGATGACGTTCTTGCGATTGACGAAGATGCCCGCGACCGCGGTCGCGAACAGGACTCCCGACAGCGTCAGCACCATGGGAAGGGTGATCATGGGGCCTTCTCCTCTTCCGCCGGCGTCGGCGCCATCTTCACCATCACGAGGCGATCCGTGGCCTTGACCGCGACCTGCTTGTTGACGTCCTGGACCTTGAGCCCCTCGCGGCGGCGGTGGGTCAACACGATTGCCGAGACGATCGCGACCAGCAGGATCACCGCGGCAAGTTCAAACGGATAGACGTAGTCGGTGTAGAGCACCTTGGCGAGTTCCTGCGTGTTGCTGTAACCGGCCGGATGCGCCGCGGGCGCCGCGACTGCGGCGATACCGAGCGCCTTCACCTTCACCACGGCATAGATCTCGCCCAGCATCACGCCGGCGACCAGTGCCCCGACGAGCGCGTACTTCACGAATTGGCCGCGCGCGAGCTCGATCTTGATGTCGAGCATCATGACGACGAAGAGAAAGAGCACCATCACCGCGCCGACGTAGACGAGCACCAGCACGATCGCGAGGAACTCGGCTTCGAGCAGCAGCCAGATGCAGGCGCTGTTGAAGAAGGCGAACACCAGCCACAGCGCCGAGTGCACGGGATTGCGCGCAAGGATGACCCCGAGCCCCGATGCGACGAGGACCGCGGAGAAGAACCAGAAAAGCATTTCGACGAACATTATTTGTTCTTGCTGCCGGCTCAGCGATAGCGCGCATCGGCCGCTTTGTCCGCGGCGATCATGGTCTCGTAGCGCTCGCCCACCGCGAGCAGCTTGTCCTTCGTCATGATGTTCTCGCCCCGGTGTTCCATGTGGTACTCGTGGATGCGCGTCTCGACGATGGCGTCCACCGGGCAGGCCTCTTCGCAGAAGCCGCAGTAAATGCACTTGAAGAGGTCGATGTCGTAGCGCGTCGTGCGGCGCGTGCCGTCGGGACCGACGTCCGATTCGATGGTGATCGCGAGCGCCGGGCACACCGCCTCACAGAGCTTGCAGGCGATGCAGCGCTCTTCCCCGTTCGGATAGCGGCGTTGTGCGTGCAGCCCCCGAAAGCGCACGGACTGCGGCGTCTTTTCTTCCGGATAGCGCAGCGTGATTTTCTTCCTGAAGAAGTTGCGCAGCGTCACGCTCATGCCGATGAGGAGTTCCCACAGGAGGAGCGTCTTGATCCAGCCACGGATGCTTGGCATGTCAGTGGCTCCAGGGCCCGAACTTGAGATAGGCCATGAGGCCCTCGACGCCGATCCAGACGATCGTGACCGGGATCAGCACCTTCCAGCCAAGGCGCATGATCTGGTCAAAGCGGTAGCGCGGGAAGGTCGCGCGGATCCAGAGATAGACGAAGAGGAAGAAGCAGATCTTGAAGAACAGCCAGAAGAAGCTCGGGCTCCCGAACACGCCGCCGAAGCTCTCGAACGGCGAGAGCCAGCCGCCGAAAAAGAACACGGCGGTGAGCGTCGCGATCAGGATCATGTTCGCGTACTCGGGCAACGCAAAGAGCGTCGCGAAAGTCGCGCCCGAGTACTCCACGTGAAAGCCCGCGACAATCTCCGACTCGCCTTCCGCGACGTCGAAGGGCGCGCGGTTGGTTTCCGCGATGCCGGAGATGAAATAGACGACGGCGAGCGGCGCGAGCGGCCAGGCGAACCAGTGTGTGAAGCCGCCGGACTGCGACCGGACGATGTCCCCGAGATTGAGGCTCCCCGCCGCCATCAGGACGCCGATCAGCGCAAAGCCCATCGCGATTTCGTACGCGACGATCTGCGCCGCGGAGCGCATCGAGCCGAGGAATGCGTACTTCGAATTCGTCGCCCAGCCCGCGAGGATGATTCCGTACACGCCGGCGCTCGTCATCGCAAGGATATAAAGGAGTCCCGCGTTGATATCCGCGAGCACGAAATCCGGCGAGAACGGCACGACCGCCCAGGTGACGAGGGCAGGCACCAGGGTGATCACCGGCGCTGCGAGGAAGAGAAACTTGTTCGAGCGCGCGGGAACGATGATCTCCTTCAGCAGCAGCTTGATGACGTCGGCGAACGGCTGCATCCAGCCGTTGAGGAATGCGAAGTCCCTCAGGATCGGCAGGTCGAAGAAGGTAATGCGGTTCGGGCCCATCCTCAGCTGCATCCAGCCGAGCACCTTGCGCTCGGCAAGCGTCATCATCGCGACCGCGACGATGAGCGGCGCCAGGATGATGACGATCTCGAACACGATGACCGCGATGCTCGCCCAGACCGGCTGCATGCCGACGCTCGTTTCCAGCCAGTGCTGCAGTCCCGAGAACATGCGCTAGTACACCGCCGCCTGTGACTGGCCGTCTCGGGTTTTCTGCAAGGCCGGCGCACGCCTCAGGATGGCGTCGATCTGGTACATCGGCACATCGATCGTGCCGGACGTTGCCGCGCCACCGTTGATTTTGAAGTGCCCGCCGTAGCGATTGTCGAGCGGCGCCGTTACTTCCTTGCGCAATTCGTCACGGACCTCTTCGGACGACTGATAGTCGAAGCCCTTGAGGTTCAGGAGATTCCCGAGCACGCGCAGGACTTTCCAGCCCGGCCGTGCCGCCCCGAGCGGCTGCGCGGCGCCGGCGAAACTCTGCCAGCGCCCCTCGAGGCTCACAAAGGTGCCGGAGGTCTCCGCGAAACTGCCGATGGGCAGCAACACATGGGCCGTGCGGCGCAATTCGTCTGTGGCGTACGGCGTACACATGACGACGAACTCGGCCTGCGCGAGCGCGTCGACCGCGCGTTGCGAACCGCAGTCCGACTTCGGCTCGATGCCGCCGGACAGCAGGTAGGCCTTGCGCGGCGATTCGATCATGCCGCGCACGTCCAGACCCGCAGCGGCCAGTGCTTTGCCTCCGGCCGCCCGATGCGGCAGCACGCCCGCAAGATGTGCGCCGACGGCGTTTGCGCCCTCGGCGAAATAGCCGAGTGTCGCGCCGGTGAGTTCCGCGAGCGCGGCGGCCAGTGCCCGAATCTCGGAATACGCCGCATGGCGCAGCGCGAGCGCACCGATGAAGATCGCGCGGCGTTCGCCCGTCGCGAGCTGTTCGACGATGGCGCGTTCGGTATCACCGACCGTTGCGTTGCCGACATCGATATGTCCAGCGGCTGCCCTGCCCGTCTTTTCGGTCGCCGCACGCACCAGCGCCGCCAGCGACTTCACCGCGCTGTCGCTCACGACACTCGCGCCGACCGGAAAGAGGTAGTCGAATTCGCGCGGATTGACGAAGGACACCTTCGCGCCCGCTTGTGCCGCCTTGCGGATTCGGTGGGCAATGAGCGGTACTTCATGGCGCAGGTTCGAACCCACGATGAGCACGGTTTGCAGCCGTTCGATCCCCGCGAGTGCCACGCCGAGCGTCGGCACGGCCGGATCCGCCTCCTGGTCGCGAAAATCCTGCCGCCGCAGGCGATGGTCGATGTTCGCCGTACCGAGTCCGCGCGCGAGTCTTGCGACCAGGTGCAGTTCCTCGAGCGTTGAACTCGGGCTCGCAAGGAATCCGAGCGCGGAAGCGCCGTGCCGCGTGACGACCGACGCCAAGCCTTCGGCGGCAATGGAAAGCGCCTTCTCCCAGTCGACGGTTACCCACTTGCCGCCTTCGCGAATCATCGGTGCTTGCAGGCGGTCGTCGCTGTAGATGCCTTCGTAGCCGAAGCGGTCGCGATCCGCGATCCAGGTTTCGTTGATCTCATCGTTCGGACGCGGCACGACGCGCATCAGGCGCCCGCGCAGCACGTGGCCGAACAGATTCGAGCCGACGCCGTCGTGGGGTGAAACGAGCGGCTGCTGGGTCATCTCCCAGGCGCGCGCCCGGAAGCGGAATGGCTTGGAATTGAGCGCACCGACCGGGCAGAGGTCGATGATGTTGCCGGAAAGCTCGTGATCGACACTCTTTTCCATATAGGTGCCGATCTCCATGTCTTCGCCGCGGCCGGTGGCGCCCATTTCCGGGATACCCGCGACCTCGGCGCCAAAGCGCACGCAGCGCGTGCAGTGGATGCATCGCGTCATGTCGGTCGAGACGAGCGGCCCGAGGTTCTTGTCCTTGACGACGCGCTTGCGCTCGTTGAAGCGCGCGATGTCGCGCCCGAAGCCCATCGCAAGGTCCTGCAGCTCGCACTCGCCGCCCTGGTCGCAGATCGGGCAGTCGAGCGGATGATTGATGAGCAGGAACTCCATCGTCGCGCGCTGGGCGGCGATCGCCTTGGGCGACTTCGTGAAGATCTTCATGCCTTCGGCGACGGGCGTGGCGCAGGCCGGCATCGGCTTTGGCGCCTTCTCCACCTCGACCAGGCACATGCGGCAGTTCGCGGCGATCGAGAGCTTCTCGTGATAGCAGAAGCGCGGGATGTAGACGCCGGCCGGATCGGTCGCCTGCATGATCATCTGGCCCTTGCGTGCCTTGAGCGGCTGGCCGTTCACTTCGATGTTGACGAGTTCGTCTGCCATGGCGGTGCGGATCTCAGGCCGCTCGCGAGACGCCGTCAGCGACCATGCTGCGGCCCTTGTGTTCGATCATGTATTCGAATTCGTGGCGGAAGTGCTTGATGGAGCTCTGCACGGGCCACGCCGCCGCGTCGCCGAGCGCGCAGATCGTGTGGCCTTCGATGCGGTTCGCGACATCGACGATGAGGTTCAGGTCCTCCATGCGCCCTTCGCCTGCGAGGATTCGCTTCACCACGCGGTTCATCCAGCCCGTGCCTTCCCGGCAGGGCGTGCACTGGCCACAGGATTCGGATTTGTAGAAGCGCGTGATGCGCTCGAGCACCTTCACCATGCAGGTCGTCTCGTCCATCACGATGACCGCCGCGGAACCGATCGCCGAGCCGATCTTCCTGAGCGAGTCGTAGTCCATGTTCGCTTCCATCATCACCGCGCCCGGAACGACCGGCACGGAGAGCCCGCCCGGTATGCAGGCCTTCATCTTCCGGCCACCCTTCATGCCGCCGGCGAGCGCGAGCAGCTCCCTGAACGGGATGCCAAGCGCCACTTCGAAATTGCCGGGCCTTGCGACGTGGCCAGAAACGGAAAAGATCAGCGTGCCACCGGAATTCTGCGGGCCGAGCCCCGCGAACCATGCCGGACCCTTGCGCAGGATCGTCGGCACCGACGCGTAGCTTTGCGTGTTGTTGACGGTGGTCGGCTTGCCGTACAGACCGGCGGCCGCCGGGAATGGCGGCTTGAAGCGGGGCTTGCCGGGCTTGCCCTCGAGCGATTCGAGGAGGCCCATTTCCTCGCCGCAGATATACGCGCCAGCGCCTATGAAACAGTGCAGATCGAAGTCGACACCCGAGCCCTGGATGCTCTTGCCGAGGAGTCCGGCCTTGTAGGCTTCCTCGAGCGCGGCTTCGAAGCGCGGGATGGGTTCGCCCAGGAACTCGCCGCGAATGTAGTTGTAGCCAACGCCCGCGCCCATCGCGTAGCCGCCGATCGCCATGCCCTCGATGACCGAGTGCGGGTTGTAGCGCAGGATGTCGCGGTCGTGGCAGGTGCCGGGCTCGCTCTCGTCCGAATTGCAGACGACGTACTTGTCGCCCGGAGCATCACGCGGCATGAAGCTCCACTTCACGCCGGTCGGAAAGCCCGCGCCGCCCCGGCCGCGCAGGCCGGAGGCCTTCCGCGTCCACCACCTGCATGCGCGGCGGCTTCTCCCGCAGGATCTTCTCCCACGCGTCGTAACCGCCGATCGACCGGTAGGCGGCAAGCGTCCATGAGTTCCCGAGCGTCAGCGGCTCGAATACGCAGAGATTCTGTTCGTATGCCACGCCGCCCCTCACTTCAACCGGTCGAGGATCTCATCCACCCTGGAAGGCGTGAGATTCTCGTGGAATACGTGATCGACCATCATCATCGGCGCACCGACGCAGGCCGCGAGGCACTCCTCTTCCTTCTTGAGGAGAATGCGCCCGTCCTTGGTCGATTCGCCGACCTTGATGCCGAGCTTGCGCTCGCAATAGGAAAGGATCTCCTCGCCGCCATTCAGGAAGCAGGAAATGTTGGTGCAGACCGAAACGTGGTGCCGGCCGCAGGGATGCGTTTCGAACATCGAGTAGAAGCTCGCGACCTCGTAGACGAGGATCGGCGCAAGCTCGAGATAGTCCGCGACCGCATCCATGAGATCGGGAGTGAGGAAGCCGTTGTTCTGTTCCTGCGCGAAGCGCAGCGCCGACAGCACGGCCGAGCGCTGTTTGCCCTTCGGGAACTTCGCGACCCAGTGGTCGATCTCGTGCCGCGTGTGCTCCGACAGCAGCGCGGTCTTGCCTTTCGCGGGCGCACTCACCGGTCCACCTCGCCAAAGACAATGTCCTGCGTACCGATGACCGCGACCACGTCCGCGAGCATGTGGCCTTTCACCATCTCGTCGATCGAGGAGAGGTGCGCAAATCCCGGTGCCCGGCACTTGAGGCGATACGGCTTGTTCGCACCGTCCGAGACCAGGTAGATGCCGAACTCTCCCTTCGGCGCTTCCACCGCGGCGTAGGTTTCACCTTCCGGTATGCAGTAGCCCTCGGTGAAGAGCTTGAAGTGATGGATGAGCGATTCCATGTCGCCCTTCATCTCCTCGCGCGAGGGTGGTCGCACCTTGCGGTCCTCGACCATCGTGGGACCCGGATTCCTGCGCAGCCACTCGATGCACTGCTGGACGATACGGTTCGACTGGCGCATTTCCGCGACGCGCACGAGATAGCGGTCGTAGCAGTCCCCGTGCGTACCGATCGGAATGTCGAACTCCATGCGGTCATAGACTTCGTAGGGCTGCTTCTTGCGCAGGTCCCAGGCTATCCCCGAGCCGCGGATCATGGGACCCGTGAAGCCGAGCTGCATGGCCCGCTCCGGCGTGACGACGCCGATGTTCACCGTGCGCTGCTTCCAGATGCGATTGTCCGTGAGCAGCGTTTCGTATTCGTCGACGCAGGCCGGAAAGCGCCTGGTGAAATCCTCGATGAAATCCAGAAGCGAGCCCGACCGCCGTTCATTGAGGCGGTCGATTTCCTTCTTGTTCCGCCAGCGGGACTCCTGGTGCTTCGGCATGGCGAGCGGCAAATCGCGGTAGACGCCGCCCGGCCGGTAGTAGGTCGCATGCATGCGCGTGCCCGACACCGCCTCGTAGCAATCCATCAGGTCTTCGCGTTCGCGGAAGCAATAGAGGAACACCGTGAGCGCCCCGATGTCGAGCCCATGCGCGCCGAGCCACATCAGGTGATTCAGGATCCGGGTGATCTCGTCGAACAGCACGCGGATGTACTGCGCGCGCTCCGGTACCGTGATGCCGAGCAGGCGCTCGATGGCGAGCACATACGCGTGCTCGCTGCACATCATCGAGACATAGTCGAGCCGGTCCATGTAGCCGATCGACTGGTTGTACGGCTTCGACTCGGCGAGCTTTTCCGTGCCTCGATGCAGGAGCCCGATATGCGGATCCGCCTTGTGGATGACCTCGCCGTCCATCTCGAGGACGAGCCGCAGCACGCCGTGGGCTGCGGGATGCTGCGGCCCGAAATTCACGGTGTAGTTGCGGATCTCGTTCACTTCTTGTCCCGGAGCGCCGCGTCGTAGCGGTTGTCGTCGCGGATGACGCGCGGCACGAGCGTGCGCGGCTCGATCGAGACCGGCTCGTACACCACGCGCTTCTTCTCGGGGTCGTAGCGCACTTCGACGTTGCCGATAAGCGGGAAATCCTTGCGGAAGGGATGACCGATGAAGCCGTAGTCCGTGAGGATGCGGCGCAGGTCCGGGTGCCCCTTGAAGAGAATGCCGAAGAGGTCGAACGCCTCGCGCTCGAACCAGTTCGCGGATGCCCAGAGGTCGCACAGCGAATCGATCATCGGCGGTTCGCCCGGCGTGCAATAGGCGCGCAACCGCACGCGGGCATTGTGCGTGATTGAGAGGAACTGGTAGACGACGGCAAATCGGCCGGCTCCCGGGTGCGGCGTCCCGTGGAGCGGCATGGTCTCATCGACGCCCCGCTCGACCCCGCGGCTGAAGCCCGTGGCCGTCGACTCGAGCGTTGTCCATTCCGATTCGCCGTAATGCAGGTAGTCGATGCCCGCGACGTCGAGCAGCATCTCGAATCGGAGGTCCTCCGCGTCACGCAGGGCCTGACAGACGGCGAGCAGGTCGGCGGCAGCGACCTTGTAGGCAAGCTCGCTTGCGAGCGATGGCAGGCGCTCGACCTTGCCGGCCAGCCGTGCCTCGACGGCCGAGGCAATTTTCTTGAGGCGCTCCGTCACGTTTTTCGCTTGCCCTATCGGGTAATCGTTTCGCCACGGCGAATTTTTTTCTGCAGCTGCAGGATGCCGTACAACAGGGCTTCCGCCGTCGGCGGGCAGCCCGGCACGTAGACATCGACCGGCACGATGCGATCGCAGCCGCGCACGACGGCGTAGGAATAGTGGTAGTAACCGCCGCCATTCGCGCACGACCCCATGGAGATGACCCAGCGCGGTTCCGGCATCTGGTCGTAGACCTTGCGCAGCGCCGGCGCCATTTTGTTCACCAGCGTGCCGGCGACGATCATCACGTCGGACTGCCGCGGACTCGGGCGAAAGACGACACCGAAGCGGTCGAGGTCGTAGCGCGCGGCGCCCGCGTGCATCATCTCGACGGCGCAGCAGGCGAGGCCGAAGGTCATCGGCCAGAGCGATCCCGTGCGCGCCCAGTCATAGAGGGCATCGCGGGTCGTCAGCAGGAAGCCCTTGTTGTCGGCAACCGGTTGCAGCGCTTCGCCTAGTCCCATTCGAGCGCTCCCTTGCCCCATTCATAGATGAACCCGACGACCAGGATCGGCAGGAACACGGCGAGCACCGCGCCCCAGGCGAAATACGGCAGGCCCTTGAAACCGACGGCGAACGGCACGAGCAGCGCCGTCTCGAGGTCGAACACGATGAAGAGGATGGCGACCAGGTAGTAGCGCACGTCGAACTTCATGCGCGACTCCTCGAAGGGCTCGAAGCCGCACTCGTAGGAGGATTCCTTTTCGGCGTTCGGCTTGCGGGGGCCGAGCACGTAGCCGAGCGCGAGCAGCAGGCAGCCGAAACCGGCCGCAATGCCGAGGAAAATCAGGATGGGCAGGTATTTTTCGAGCATTCGATTACCGCTCGAATTGTAGCAAAGTCTATGGTGCGGACGGGGAGACTCGAACTCCCATGCCTTGCGGCGCTAGCCCCTCAAGCTAGTGTGTCTACCAATTCCACCACGTCCGCGATTCTCGACCGGGCGGCGCCTTCAGGGTTTTGCCGGCGCCGGCGCCTCGGGTGCGCTCTCGACCGGCGTGCCCGTCGTCGCGGGCTGGGCGGCCGGAGCCTGGGACGCGGGCGGCGTCTTCGCCGCGTCCTGCTGTTGCTGTTGTTCAAGCCGCTGTTCGAGCGCCGAACGCGTATCGACCTTCGGCTGGCCGATGAACGCGAGCACCGCGCTCGTCGCGAAGAACAGGGTCGCAAGCACGGCGGTGGCACGCGAGAAAACCGTGTGCGTACCGCGCGCGCCGAACACGGTGCCGGAAGCGCCGGCGCCAAAGCCCGCGCCCGCATCAGCGCCCTTGCCGCGCTGGATCAGGACCAGGCCGACGATCACGGTCGCCAGGACCAGGTGCACGGTGATGAGAATGGAATACAACATGGCTCGTTTTCTCTTCGCTGGACCGTTCGATCTAGGCCCGCGCCGCAGCGCAGATCCTCATGAATTCCTCACCCTTGAGCGACGCTCCGCCTACCAGGCCGCCGTCGACGTCTGGCATCGCGAAGATCTCGCCGGCATTGGCGGCTTTGACGCTGCCGCCGTAAAGGATACGGATTGCGGCGGCAATCTTAGCATCCTGACGCGCGAGCCGGCCCCGGATGAAGGCATGCACGGCCTGCGCCTGCTCGGGCGTCGCATTCTTGCCCGTACCGATCGCCCAGACGGGCTCGTAGGCGATGACCACCTGTGCGAACGCGGCGATCCCCGCAAGTCCGAGCACCGCGTCGAGCTGGCGCGCAACGACCGCCTCGGTTTCCGCCTTTTCGCGCTCATCGAGCGTCTCGCCGACGCAGAGGATCGGAATCATCTTCTGCTGCTGTACTGCGAGGAATTTCCGCGCCACGAGGGCGTCGTCCTCGCGGTAAATCTGGCGCCGTTCCGAGTGGCCGAGGATGACGTACTTGCAGCCGACATCCCGCAACATCGCTGCCGCCACCTCGCCCGTGAACGCCCCGACCGGCTCGGCACAGACGTTCTGCGCACCGACCGCGACAGGCGTGTCCTTGACCGCGCGGACGACATCCGCGAGATAGACGACCGGCGGGAACACGGCCACTTCCACGCCGCCGTCGCCCGATAGCCCCTGCAAGATCGCTGCGAGCAGCGCCGTGTTCTCGGCACGCGAACCGTGCATCTTCCAGTTACCGGCAACCAGGGGTTTACGCATGAATCCTTGAGCAGCCCGCCAAAAAAAGGGGCGCAAGACTAATGGCAGGGGACCGTAAAATCAATGAGATGGACTCCTTTCGCTGCCTGAAGGCAGGAAAGGCGCCTCCAGGCAGGCAAAGCGCCGATTACCCGGCCGCAGCCCGCTCGACCGCCCTGGCCAGCCGCTCGGCATGCTGGCGGGCGCTCAGTTCGTCCCGGCATTCGACCATGACGCGGATGACAGGCTCGGTGCCGGACGCCCGGAGTACGACACGGCCCTGGCCGGCGAGCGCCTTTTCGACGGCCGCGACCTCCTCCCGGACGATCGCATTGGTATCGACATCGAAGCGCACCCGGGTGCGGACATTGATGAGCTTCTGCGGAAACTGCGCCATCGCGGCGGCCAGTTCGGCGAGCGGCCGGCGCGTTTCCTTCATGATCGCGAGTACCTGCAGCGCGCTCACGATGGCATCCCCGGTGGTCGCCTTGTCCAGGCAAAGGAGGTGCCCGGAGGCCTCGCCGCCGAGGATGCCGCCGAGTTCGCGGAGCATGGCGAGAACGTAACGGTCGCCGACCTGTGCACGCCGGAACTCGACCCCCACTTCCTTGAGCGCAAGCTCGAGTCCGAAGTTGCTCATCAGGGTCCCGACCACGGGACCGCGCAACGTGCCTTCGGCCGCCCGGTGCTTGGCGATCACGTAGAGCAACTGATCGCCGTCGACGATGCGGCCGAGCGTGTCGACCATGATGAGGCGGTCGCCATCGCCGTCGAGACCGATACCCACATGCGCCCGCACGCCCGGCACGGTCAGTTGCAGGAGCCCGGGAGCGGTCGACCCGCAGGCCTCGTTGATGTTGCGCCCGTTCGGCGAGCAGCCGACCGGAATGATATCCGCGCCCAGATCGGCGAGTACGCGTGGAGCCACCTTGTAGCCCGCGCCGTTCGCGCAGTCGATGACGATCTTGAAGCCCGTGAGGTCGACGCCCTTCGGCAGCGTCGAGGCGCAGAATTTCTGGTACAGCACCCGCTCGCGATCGATGCGGGTCGCGCGGCCGAGCTTGCGCGATTCGCAGGTGACCGCGGGCTCGACCAGGAGCGATTCGATCTTCGTCTCGAGCTCATCCGAGAGCTTGCCGCCGGAGCGATCGAAGAACTTGATGCCGTTGTCGTCGTACAGATTGTGCGAAGCGCTGATGACGACGCCGAGATCGCAACCGTAGTGCTGCGTCATGTACGCGATGCCCGGAGTCGGCAGCGGCCCGACGAGGAGCACGTCGACACCCGCCGCGACGAAGCCCGCCTCGAGGGCGGACTCGAACATGTAGCCCGAAAGCCGCGTGTCCTTGCCGATGAGGACCTTGCCCCCGTTCGGAGCAAGTACGCGCGCCGCCGCGCTCGCAAGCCGCAGGGCGAACTCGACGGTCATCGGATGCTGGCCGACCTTGCCGCGAACCCCGTCCGTACCGAAATACTTCCTGCTCAAGACGATACTCCCCGCAAAGCCGCGACGGTTTTCATGGCGTCGACGGTCGCCGCCACATCGTGGGCGCGAATGATAGCCGCTCCGTTCCAGGCCGCGAGTGTCGCGAGCGCGACGCTTCCGGCCAGGCGCCCGTCGACGGGCCGGCCCGTGATCCGGCCGACGGTGCTCTTGCGCGATACGCCGATCACGACCGGCCGCCCGAGCCAGATGTAGTCGTGCAGATTCGCGATCAGCCGCAGATTGTGTTCGGGCGTCTTGCCGAAGCCGATTCCCGGATCGACGGCGATGCGTTCCCGCGCAATGCCTGCGGCCTCGCAGGCTGCCACACGCTCCGTCAGGAAGTCCCGGACTTCGGTCACGACGTTGCCGTACTCGGGCGCCTGTTGCATCGACAGCGGATCGCCCTGCATATGCATGAGGCAGACGCCCGCATCGGTGTTCGCAACGGCGTGCATGGCGTCCATGTCCTGCAGGGCATTGATGTCGTTGACCAGTTCCGCGCCCGCCGAGAGCGCGGCACGCATGACCTTCGGCCGGCGCGTGTCAATCGAGATCACCACGCCGAGCTTCGGACTCAGGCGCTCGATCACGGGAATGACCCTGCGTAACTCCTCGTCGATCGCAACCGGCGCTGCGCCGGGCCGCGTCGACTCGCCGCCGACGTCGATGATGACGGCGCCCTCTTCGACCATCCGCACGGCGTTGTCGACCGCGATCGCGGGGTCGAGGAACCGCCCGCCGTCCGAGAACGAGTCCGGCGTGATGTTGAGCACGCCCATGACGCAGGGCTGCACCAGCGAGAGGAGCTTGGAACCGCAGCGCAGTTGCATGACGCCCGGGACCTCGGGGCAATGAAAAACCGGCGGTAACTTTCGCTGCCGCCGGTTTGCACTGCAAGTTCTTATTGCTTCAGGTCTGCCCTGCGGGCGTCGTACCGATGGCAGGTCCCGGCTTGTCCTGTGGCTTGGCCGGACGCACCGGCGTCGAATCGTCCCAATCGGCCGGCGGCTTCGGCTCGCGGCCGGCGAGGATGTCCTTCAGCTGATCTTCGGTCAGCGTCTCGTATTTCATGAGCGCCTGGGCCATCACGTCGAGCTTGTCGCGATTCACTTCCAGGATGCCGCGGGCCCGCTTGTAGTTCGTGTCGATCACGCGCCGCACTTCCTCATCGATGAGGTGGGCGGTCTCATCCGACACCTGCTTGTGCTGGGTGACGGAGCGGCCGAGGAACACTTCGCCCGATTCGTCCGCATAGGTCAGCGGGCCCAGCCGATCCGAAAGGCCCCACTTCGTGACCATGTTGCGGGCAAGCGCCGTGGCCCGTTCGATGTCGTTCGAGGCGCCGGTTGTCACGGCATCCGGGCCGAAGACGAGCTCTTCCGCGATACGGCCGCCGAAGAGGCTCGTGATCTGCGATTCGAGCCGCTGCTTGCTGTAGCTGTAACGATCCTCCTCGGGGAGGAAGAAGGTGACGCCCAGGGCGCGGCCACGCGGGATGATCGTGACCTTGTAGAGCGGGTCGTGCTCGGGGAGATTCATGCCGACGATGGCATGGCCGGCTTCGTGATAGGCGGTATTGAGCTTTTCCTTCTCGCTCATCACCATCGAGCGGCGCTCGGTGCCCATCAGGATCTTGTCCTTGGCGCGCTCGAATTCGTCCATCGATACGAGCCGCTGGTTGGCGCGCGCGGCGAACAGTGCCGCCTCGTTCACGAGATTCGCAAGGTCGGCGCCGGAGAATCCCGGCGTGCCGCGCGCGATGACCGAAGGCTTCACGTCCTCGGCGAGCGGCACGCGGCGCATGTGGACTTTCAGGATCTGCTCGCGGCCGCGCACGTCCGGCAGCGGCACCACGACCTGGCGGTCGAAGCGGCCCGGTCGCAGGAGCGCCGGATCGAGCACGTCGGGGCGATTGGTCGCCGCGATGACGATGATGCCTTCGTTGCCTTCGAAGCCGTCCATCTCGACGAGCAACTGGTTCAGCGTCTGCTCGCGCTCGTCGTGACCGCCGCCGAGACCCGCGCCGCGATGGCGGCCCACCGCGTCGATCTCGTCGATGAAGATGATGCAGGGAGCATGCTTCTTCGCCTGCTCGAACATGTCGCGTACGCGCGAAGCGCCGACGCCGACGAACATTTCGACGAAATCCGAGCCCGAGATCGTGAAGAACGGCACCTTGGCCTCGCCCGCGATGGCGCGCGCAAGCAGCGTCTTGCCGGTGCCGGGCGAGCCCACCATCAGCACGCCCTTCGGGATCTTGCCGCCGAGCTTCTGGAACTTGCCCGGGTCTTTCAGGAAGTCGACGATCTCGACGACTTCCTGCTTCGCTTCATCGACGCCCGCCACATCGGCGAACGTGACGTTGACCTGGTCTTCGCCGAGCAGGCGCGCGCGGCTCTTGCCGAACGACATCGCCCCGCGGCCGCTGCCACCACCCTGCATCTGGCGCATCAGGTACCAGAAGAGCCCGAGGAACAGCAGTACCGGGAAAGCCTGCAGGAAGAGCTGGCCGAGGAAGCCGAGGCGCTCGCGCGGCTGGGCCGAATATTTCACGCCCTTCGAATCGAGCAGCGTGATCAGCATCGAGTTGTCGGTCTCGGGACTGTCAGTGCGGTACTTGGAACCCGTCTTCGTCTGGAAATTGATCGTCTCGGCGTCGAACTGCGCGCTCTCGACGTCGCCGCGGCGGACTTCCTGCACGAACTGGTAATACGGCACCGTGGACACGCTCCCGGTGCTGAAGCGCGTCACCATGAAGAAAATGACGGCGATGACGAAGAGCCAGAGAATCAGTTTCACGGGAAGATCGTTCAAAGCGTGTCCTCTTGGGGGTCTAGACGATACGCGGGGCTTCGACTCGGGGATGCGAAGGGCGTTCCAAAGCTACTACAGACGGAAACCCTTGGCCAACAAGTACATTTCGGCACTGCGGGCCCTCGATGCCTGCGGTTTTCTGAGCCGCACATCGTCAAATGCCTGGCGTGTCGTCGCCACCAGTTCCTGGAACCCGCTGCCCTGGAACACCTTCGCCAGCAGGTGACCTCTGGGCTTGAGTACCTGTCGGGCAAAATCGAGTGCCAGTTCAGTGAGATACATGGCTCGCGGCTGATCGACGACGTCGAGGCCACTGAGATTGGGGGCCATGTCCGACATTACAAGATCGACGGGACGGCCGGCGACGCGCGCGAGCACCTGATCGAGCACCGGCTGCTCGCGAAAGTCGCCTTGTATGAAATACACGCCATCAAGGGAATCCATCGGCAAGAGATCGACCGCGATCACCTCGCCTTTGCTGCCGAGCTGGCGCGCCGCGTATTGGCTCCAGGCGCCCGGCGCGGCACCCAGGTCGATCACCAGCTGGCCCGGCTTCAGGATCCGGTCGGCCTTCTGGATCTCCTCGAGCTTGTAGACAGCACGCGAACGCCAGCCTTCCTGCCGTGCGCGCTTCACGTATTCGTCGCTGACATGTTCCTGCAGCCAGCGGGCGCTGCTCTTGCTGCGTCGGGATGGCTTGGGCTTCGGCATGGGCGCGGCGACCGCGCTCAATCGTAGCGGACGGAAATGATTTCGTAGCTGCGGGTGCCGGCGGGCGCCGCCACATCGACGACGTCGGCCACGCTTTTCCCGATAAGGGCCCGTGCGATCGGTGACGAGACGGAAATCCAGCCCTGACGGATGTCGGCTTCGGCGTCGCCGACCAGCTGGTAGACGACCGTGGAGCCGTCTTCCTGGTCTTCGAGCTCGACCGTGGAGCCGAACACGACCTTGCCCGAAGCCGGCAGGCGGCTGACGTCGATGATCTCGGCGGTCGAGAGCTTCGACTCGATTTCGCCGATGCGCCCCTCGATGAAACCCTGCTGCTCGCGCGCCGCGTGATATTCGGCGTTTTCCGACAGGTCGCCGTGGCTCCTCGCCTCGGCGATCGCCTTGATGATGCTCGGCCGGTCCTCGGCCTTGAGCTTCTTCAGCTCCGCCCGCAGGCGCTCGGCGCCGCGCAGGGTCAATGGCTCGCGCTTCACGCGATCAGCTCCTTGTGCAGGTCCTGCAGCCGGTTGACGGCGACTTCGCCCAGATGATCGAGCGCGTCGCAGGTCGCACGCGCGGCGGCTATCGTCGTGTAGTACGTGACGCGCTTGTGCACGGCCTCGCGGCGGATCTCGCGCGATTCGCGCACCGCCTGCTTGCCTTCCGTGGTGTTCACGACGAGCGCGATCTCGTCGTTCTTGATCATGTCGACGATATGCGGCCGGCCCTCGCGCACTTTGTTGGCCCGGCGGCAGGTGACGCCCGCGTCCTGCAGCGCCTTCGCCGTGCCGTCGGTAGCCACGATCTGGAAGCCGCGCTCGACCAGCATGCGCGCGAGTTCGACGGCGCCGGGCTTGTCGCGATCGCGCACGCTGATGAGGCAGACGCCCTTGGTCGGCAACGTGACACCCGAGGCCGCCTGCGCCTTTGCGTAGGCTTCGCCGAAGGTGCGGCCGGTGCCCATCACCTCGCCCGTCGATTTCATCTCGGGCCCGAGGATTGGATCCGCTTCGGGGAACTTCGTGAACGGGAACACCGCTTCCTTGACCGAGTAGTAGTTCGGCACGGTCTCGCTCGTGATGCCGAGGTCGAAGAGCTTGCGGCCCGCCATGACCCGGGCCGCGATCTTCGCAAGCGGAACGCCGGTTGCCTTGGACACGAACGGCACTGTGCGCGAGGCGCGCGGATTCACCTCGAGGATATAAATGATGCCGTTCTGGATCGCGAACTGGATGTTCATGAGGCCGACGACGTTGAGTGCCTTGGCAAGCTTGCGCGTCTGCGCCTTCAGCTCCTGCTGCACCTCGAGGCTGAGCCCGTTCGGCGGCAGCGAGCAGCCCGAATCGCCCGAATGGACGCCCGCCTGCTCGATATGCTCCATGATCCCGCCAATCAGGATCTCGTGTCCGTCGCACACGGCATCGACGTCCACTTCCACCGCGAGGTCCAGGAACCGGTCGAGCAGCACCGGGCTGTCGTTCGAGACCTTCACGGCGTCCGTCATGTACGCGCGCAGGTCGTCTTCCGTGAACACGACCTCCATGGCGCGCCCGCCAAGCACATAGGAGGGGCGGACGACGAGCGGAAACCCGACTTCCTTCGCAAGCGCGACGGCCTGCTCCTCGGTGCGCGCCGTCGCATTCGCCGGCTGCTTCAGGTCGAGCTTTTTCACGAGCTGCTGGAAGCGCTCGCGATCCTCCGCGACGTCGATCGAATCCGGGCTCGTGCCGATGATCGGGGCGCCGGCGGCCTGCAGCGCACGCGAGAGCTTGAGCGGGGTCTGGCCCCCGTACTGCACGATCACGCCCTCGGGCTTTTCCTTCTCGATGATCTCCATGACGTCTTCGAAGGTGAGCGGCTCGAAGTACAGGCGGTCGGAGGTGTCGTAGTCGGTCGAGACGGTTTCCGGATTGCAGTTGACCATGATGGTTTCGCAACCGTCTTCGCGCAGGGCGAGTGCGGCGTGCACGCAGCAGTAGTCGAATTCGATGCCCTGACCGATCCGGTTCGGGCCGCCGCCGAGGATCATGATCTTGCGTTTCTTGTCGGGGTTCGCCTCGCACTCTTCTTCATAGGTCGAGTAGAGGTAGGCGGTCGTGGTCGCGAACTCCGCGGCGCAGGTGTCGACCCGCTTGTAAACCGGGTGCAGGCCCAGCTTGTGACGTCGCTTGCGCACGACTTGCTCGTCGCTCGCGGTCAACTTCGCGAGGCGGCTGTCCGAGAAGCCCTTGCGCTTGAGGGTTCGCATGCGCGCCACGTCGAGCCCTTCGAGACCTTGCTTGCGGACTCTCGCTTCCTCCTCGATCAGGTTCTGAACCTGTACGAGGAACCAGGGATCGATGCGCGTGAGCCCCTGAACCTTTTCGCGACTCCACCCGGCGCGAAAAGCGTCGGCCACGTACAACAGGCGGTTCGCCCCTGGAGAGCGCAGCTCGTAGGTGAGCTTCGCTTCGTCCTCCTCCGTGAGCGGCAGCACCAGCAGTTCCGAGAATCCGTCGATGCCGGTCTCGAGGCTGCGCAGTGCCTTCTGCAGGGACTCCTGGAAGGTGCGGCCGATCGCCATGGCCTCGCCCACCGACTTCATCTGCGTGGTGAGCCGGGTATTCGCGCCGGGGAATTTCTCGAACGTGAAGCGTGGAATCTTGGTGACGACGTAGTCGATGCTCGGCTCGAACGACGCCGGCGTCGCGCCGCCCGTGATGTCGTTCTTGAGCTCATCGAGCGTGTAGCCGACCGCGAGTTTCGCCGCGATCTTCGCGATCGGAAAGCCCGTCGCTTTCGAGGCGAGCGCCGACGAACGCGAGACCCGCGGGTTCATCTCGATGATGAGGAGCCGCCCGTCCTCGGGGCTCACGGCGAATTGCACGTTCGAACCGCCCGTGTCGACGCCGATCTTGCGCAACACCGCGATCGACGCATTGCGCATGCGCTGGTATTCCTTGTCGGTGAGCGTCTGCGCCGGAGCCACCGTGATGGAATCACCGGTGTGCACGCCCATCGGATCGAGATTCTCGATCGAGCACACGATGATGCAGTTGTCCTTCTTGTCGCGGACAACCTCCATCTCGAATTCCTTCCAGCCGAGCACCGACTCCTCGAGCAGCACCTCGTTGGTCGGCGAGGCGTCGAGCCCGCGCGCCACGATCTCCTCGAACTCCTCGCGGTTGTACGCGATGCCGCCACCGCTCCCGCCGAGCGTGAAGGACGGCCGGATGACCGTCGGGTAGCCGATTTCCGCCTGCACCGCGGTCGCTTCTTCCATGCTGCGGGCGATGCGGGAGCGCGGCGTCTCGAGGCCGATCTCGCGCATGGCGTTGCGGAAGAGCTCGCGGTCCTCGGCCATGTCGATGGCCTCGCGCGATGCGGCGATCAGCTCGACGCCGAATTTCTCGAGCACGCCCTCGCGCACGAGATCGAGCGCGCAGTTGAGCGCCGTCTGACCGCCCATCGTCGGCAGCAGGGCGCTCGGCTTTTCCTTTTCGATGATGCGCGCGACGGTGCGCCAGTTGACGGGCTCGATGTAGATGCTGTCGGCCATCTCGGGATCCGTCATGATCGTCGCGGGATTGGAGTTGACGAGGATGACGCGATAGCCCTCCTCCCTCAGCGCCTTGCACGCCTGCGCTCCCGAATAGTCGAACTCGCAGGCCTGGCCGATGATGATCGGGCCGGCGCCGATGATGAGGATGCTTTCGAGGTCGGTGCGCTTTGGCATCGGCTGCGGACCCGTCAGGCCGGCGCGTCGCGCGTCTCGGATGCCACGCGCTTGCTGCGCGGCTCCGGACGGGTCGGCCGCGGCAGCGACTGCAGGCGCTTCACCATCAGGTACATGAAGTGTTCGAACAGCGGCTTCAGGTCGTGCGGGCCCGGGCTCGCCTCCGGATGCCCCTGAAAGCTGAAGGCCGGCCGGTCGGTCCGCGCGACGCCCTGGAGCGATCCGTCGAAGAGCGAACGATGAGTCGCCTTGAGGCTCGCGGGCAGCGTCGCTTCATCGACGGCGAAGCCGTGATTCTGGCTGGTGATCGCGACGCGCCCGCTCTCGAGCTCGACGACCGGGTGGTTCGCGCCGTGGTGGCCGAATTTCATCTTGACCGTTTTCGCACCGCTCGCGAGTCCCAGCAGCTGGTGTCCGAGGCAGATGCCGAAGAGCGGAATGTCGGTGTCGAGGAAACGCTGGATCGCCTTGATCGCGTAGTCGCAGGGTTCCGGATCGCCGGGGCCGTTCGAGAGGAAGATCCCGTCGGGTCCGAGCGCAAGCACCTGGTCCGCCGGCGTCGTCGCGGGCACGACGGTCACACGGCAGCCGTAGTCCGCCAGCAGGCGCAGGATATTGCGCTTGATGCCGAAGTCGTAGGCGACGACATGCAGCCGGCTGATCGACCGGATCGGCCCGGCGGACTCGTCGCGCCAGATCGATCCGGCGTTCCACTGGTACAGACGCTTGGTCGAGACGACTTTCGCGAGATCCATGCCCTTGAGGCCCGGGAACTTGCGGGCGGCCTTTACGGCCGCGCCTTCGTCGATGTTGTCGCCCGTCATGAGGCAACCGGCCTGTGCGCCCTTTTCGCGCAGGATGCGCGTGAGCTTGCGGGTGTCGATCTCCGCGATCGCGACGATCTTGCCGCGCTGGAGGAACGTCGAAAGCGATTCCGCCGCGCGCCAGCTGCTATGCAGGAGCGGCAGGTCCCGGATGACCAGGCCCGCCGCAAAGACCTGCTGGCTTTCGACATCCTCGGGATTGGTACCCGTGTTGCCGATGTGCGGATACGTCAGCGTGACTATCTGGCGGCAGTAGGAAGGATCGGTGAGGATTTCCTGATAGCCGGTGATGGCGGTATTGAAAACGACTTCGCCGGTGGTATTGCCCTTCGCCCCGATTGAAATACCGCGCAGGACGGTACCGTCTTCGAGCGCCAACACGGCCGGTGTCGTCACTTCACTTTTTCCTCGATGAGCTTAGCTTTCGGCGGCGCGCATTCTAGTTTTGCGTCGCGCCCCTGTCCACGCGAAAAATCGCCGCGCGAGCTCGCTTGATGAATGCCGTCCAAGCTATTGTTTCCCCGAGCCGACATCGCTCATTTCGTAGCGGCCCGCCGGCCGTCCCGAAAGCCACAGTGCCGCGCTGAGCGCGCCGCGCGCAAAAGCCATACGATCCGCCGCCCGATGCTCGAGTACCAGTTGCTCGCCGAGGCCGGCAAAAACGACGCGATGCTCGCCGACCAGGTCACCGCCTCGCGCAACCGAGAACCCGATCGTGTCGGGCGTCCGCGGTCCGGTCGACGCCGACCGGATAGAACCTGCGGGATCGCCAGGCGCGATGCCCCGTGCCGCAGCGGCGATCTCGCCCAGCCGGCGAGCGGTGCCGGACGGCGCATCGACCTTGTCGCGGTGGTGCGATTCGTGGATTTCGATGTCGAATTCAGGGGGCAGCGCGCGGGCCGCGGCATCCACGAGCCGCATCAGGAGCTGCACGGCGAGGCTCATGTTCGGCGAGGCGATTACCGCGATGCGCGTGGAGGCCAGGTCTATGGCCTCACGCTGCCGTGCCGAAAGGCCGGTGCTCCCGAGCACCCACGCACAGCCAGCGGTGGAAATCATTCGTGCGCGCTCTTCCACACCGTCGGCCAGAGCGAAATCGATGGCGACGTCCGCCCCCTTCAGCGCGAGCGCGAACTCCGAAGCGACGGCGACCCCGAGAGCGGGCCGCCCCGCGAGCACGCCAATGTCTTTCCCGAGATGCCGGCTGTGAGCCGACGCCGAGGCTCCCGTGATGTGCGCCTGCGGGTATTCATCGGCCGCGCAAACGACTGCGCGCCCCATTCTTCCGGTGGCGCCCACGAGAGCGATGGCTGGCATAGGGACCCTAACGACCGATGTCTTCGAAGAACTTCCTGACACCCTCGAGCCAGCTGCGCTCGCGCGGGTTGTGCTCGCGCCGGTCAGTGCGCAGCGACTCGTCGAATTTTCGCAGAAGTTCCTTCTGCTCGCCCGTGAGATTCACGGCCGTCTCGACCGTGACGCGGCAAAAGAGGTCGCCGGTCGCACCGCCGCGCACCGGCTTCACGCCCTTCTCGCGCAGCCGGAAGACCCGGCCGGACTGCGTCTCGGCAGGGATCTTGAGCGATACGTGGCCATGGAGCGTCGGCACCTCGACTGCGCCGCCGAGCGCGGCCGTCGAGTAACTGACTGGCACTTCGCAGGAGAGGTGACTGCCGTCGCGCTGGAAGATTTCGTGGTCGCGCACCTGCACCTCGACGTACAGGTCGCCATGCGGCCCACCGTTGCGCCCGGCCTCGCCTTCGCCCGAGAGCCGGATGCGATCGCCGGTGTCGACACCGGCCGGCACTTTCACCGAGAGCTTCTTGTTGCGCCGGATACGCCCTTGGCCCAGGCAGGTATCGCAGGGGTTCGACACGATCTGGCCGCGGCCTTTACAGCGCGGGCAGGTTTGCTGGACGGTGAAGAACCCCTGGCTCATGCGGACCTGGCCGGCACCGCCGCAGGTATCGCAGGCCGTGGGCGAACTGCCCTTGGCGGCCCCGCTGCCTTTGCAGGTTGCGCACTCGGACAGGACCGGAATCTCGAACTCGACCGAGTCGCCGAACACGGCTTGCTCCAGATCGAGCGTTACCTCGTAGCGCAGGTCCGCCCCGCGGAAGACCTGCGAGCGGCCGCGGCGCCCGCCGCCGAAGATGTCACCGAATACGTCGCCGAAGATGTCGCCGAATGCGTCCGCCGGATTGAAGCCGCCGCCTGCACCGCGCGCGGCATCGACGCCCGCATGGCCGTACTGGTCGTAGGCCGCCCGCTTCGGCGCGTCCGTCAGGACCTCGTAGGCCTCCTTGGCTTCCTTGAATTTCTCTTCGGCCTGGTGGTCGCCCGGATTGCGGTCCGGATGGAATTTCATCGCGAGGCGCCGATACGCCTTCTTGATGTCGGCTTCGCTCGCCGTGCGGGCAACGTCCAGCACCTTGTAGTAGTCACGCTTCGACATGCCACCCCGTTCCCGCGTCCTGACGCGACGACCGCCGGCGATGCATCATCGCCAGCGGTCGTTTGCCTGCCCGAAGTCCGTCCGCTCTTACGAGCTCTTGCGATCCTTGTCCTTAACTTCCTCGAATTCCGCATCGACGGCGTCTTCCTTGCCGCCGCTCTTCGCACCCGAATCGGAACCGGACGACGGCCCGCCCGACTCCGCCGCGGCACCCTGGCCCTCCGCGGATTGCGCGTAAGCCTTCTGCAGGACGGCTTGCGAAACCTGGCCCAGCGCCTCGATCTTTGCTTCGAGCGCCGCCTTGTCATCGCTCTCCATCACGCTCTTGACCTCGGCGACCGCGGCCTCGATCTTCTGCTTCTCGTCCGGCGAGACCTTATCGCCCAGTTCCTTGACCGCCTTTTCCGTCGCGTGCACCAGGCTGTCCGCCTTGTTGCGCACGTCGACGAATTCGCGGAAGCGCTTGTCATCTTCCGCGTGCGCCTCGGCTTCCTTCACCATGCGCTTGATTTCGGCCTCCGACAGGCCGCTCGACGCCTTGATGACGATCTTCTGTTCCTTGTTGGTCTGCTTGTCCTTCGCCGACACGTTGAGGATGCCGTTCGCATCGATGTCAAACGTGACTTCGATCTGCGGCATACCGCGCGGCAGTGGCGGAATTTCCGCGAGGTCGAAGCGGCCGAGCGACTTGTTGTCGGACGCGCGCTCGCGCTCGCCCTGCAGCACGTGAATGGTCACGGCCGTCTGGCTGTCATCCGCGGTCGAGAAGACCTGCTGCGCCTTGGTCGGAATCGTCGTGTTCTTCTCGATGAGCTTCGTCATCACGCCGCCCAGCGTTTCGATGCCGAGCGAGAGCGGCGTGACGTCGAGGAGCAGCACGTCCTTCACTTCGCCGGAAAGCACGCCGGCCTGGATCGCGGCGCCCACGGCGACTGCCTCATCCGGATTCACGTCCTTGCGCGGCTCCTTGCCGAAGAAGTCCTTCACCGCTTTTTGCACGAGCGGCATGCGCGTCTGGCCGCCGACGAGGATCACCTCGGCGACGTCTTTCGTCGACAGGCCCGCATCCTTCAGCGCGATGCGGCAAGGCTCGACGGTCTTCGTCACGAGGTCCTCGACCAGGGATTCGAGCTTCGCGCGCGTGAGCTTGACGTTCAGGTGCTTCGGACCATTCGCATCCGCCGTGATGTACGGCAGGTTGATGTCCGTCTGCTGGGTCGACGAGAGTTCGATCTTGGCCTTCTCCGCGGCCTCCTTCAGCCGCTGCATCGCCAGCGGATCCTTGCGCACGTCGACTCCGCTGTCCTTCTTGAACTCATCGGCGATGAAGTTGATCACGCGCAGGTCGAAGTCCTCGCCGCCGAGGAAGGTGTCACCATTGGTCGAGAGCACCTCGAACTGGCGCTCGCCGTCGACTTCCGCGATCTCGATGATGGACACGTCGAAGGTGCCGCCACCGAGGTCATAGACCGCGATCCTCCGGTCGCCGCCCTGCTTGTCGAGCCCGTAGGCCAGCGCGGCCGCGGTCGGTTCATTGATGATGCGCTTGACGTTGAGGCCCGCGATCCGCCCGGCGTCCTTGGTTGCCTGGCGCTGCGAGTCGTTGAAGTACGCGGGAACGGTGATGACCGCTTCGGTGACGGTACTGCCGAGGTAATCCTCGGCCGTCTTCTTCATTTTCATGAGCACGCGCGCCGAGACTTCCTGCGGCGAGAGCTTCTTGCCGTGCGCCTCGACCCAGGCGTCGCCGTTGTCGGCCTTCACGACCTTGTACGACACCATGCCGATGTCCTTCTGCACGACATCGTCGCCGAACTTGCGGCCGATGAGGCGCTTCACCGCGAACAGCGTATTCTGGGGATTGGTGACAGCCTGGCGCTTCGCCGACTGGCCGACGATCACTTCGTCGTCCTTGGTGAAGGCGACGATCGATGGCGTCGTGCGATCGCCTTCGCTGTTCTCGATGACGCGCGGCTTGCCGCCTTCCATCACGGCGACGCAGGAATTGGTCGTGCCGAGATCGATACCGATGACTTTGGACATGGAACTCACACTCCGGAAATTGACGACTGGCGCGATAGTTGGGGCCTCGCCCCGATTGCTTCAAGCATGCCGGGCAAGGTTTGTCTCATGGGCCGCGCGCGACTATCACGCGCGCCGGCCGCAGCAGCCGGCCGTTCAGTTGATAGCCTTTCTGTACGACCTTGAGGACGGTGTCCGGCTCGGCACCGGCGGCCTCCTGCATCGCAATCGCCTCGTGCAGCTCCGGATTGAAGCGTTCGCCCGCGGGCTCGACCGCGCGAATCCCGTGCTTCTGGATTGCGGATAGCAGGAGCTTCAGGGTCGCCTGCTGGCCGTCGATGAGCGAGCGGTCGCTCGAAGTCTCGGCCGAAGCAATGCCTGCCTCGAGGCTGTCGACGACGCCGAGGAGATCCTGGGCGAAGCGCTCCAGGCCATACTTGTGGGCCTGTTCGACATCGCGCTGGCTGCGCTTGCGGAAGTTGTCGAGCTCGGCCACGGCTCGTAGATACAGATTGCGCTGCTCTTCGGCGCGCGCCTCCGCTTCGGCGATCGCGAGCCGCCGGTCGGCGGAGGCGCCTGCCTCCAAAGTTTCCTCCGGCAGCACGGCCGTTCGCTCCGGATCGTGATCAGCCGGCACCCTCGAGTCTTCCGCCATGCTACTAAACTCGCTTACTTTCAATTAGTTATAATATTAACCTCAAGCTACTCCTTGAGGCCGCCTCAACACTCTGCCGCCTGTTTCTGGCCTATTTGAGCGTTTTCAAGGTCGTGCTGAGCATACGTGCCGTGACCTCGACGATGGGTATCACTCGCTCGTAGGCCATGCGTGTCGGACCGATGACACCGAGTACGCCCACGACCTCGTTGTCGAGCGTGTAAGGCGCCGTCACCACGCTGCAGTCATCGAGAATCGTGTAGCCCGACTCCTGGCCGATGAAGATCTGCACGCCGTCGCCATGCAGACTCTGATCGAGGAGGTGCAGGATATCGCGCTGCTCGTTGAAAGCCTCGAACAGGCGCCGCAGCTTCTCGACGTTCGACAGCTCGGCGAATCCCATCAGATTGGTTTCGCCGGCGATGACGAATTCGAGCCGGTCATCGCCCGGCCCGTCGAAGACCTTCTGCGCCACCTGGATCGCGTCGAGCATCATCTGATTCATGTGGCGGCGGGTTTCCTGCAGCTGATCGACGAGCCCCGAGCGCACCTCCGCGAGCGTGCGCCCGCGAAACTGCTCGCTCAGGAAGTTCGCCGCCCGGCGCAGCTCCTCGGCCGAGTAGTACCGTTCGAGCTGCACCACCCGGTTCTGGACCTCGTGGCCGCTCACGACGAGCACCGCCAGCACGCGGTTTTCCGACAGCGGTACGAATTCGATCTGGGTCAGCGAAGGGTGATGGGCCCGCGGCACCGTCACCACTCCCGCCATCTGGGTAATCGCCGACAGCACCTGTGAAGTCGAGGCGACGAGTGACTTGTGGTCCGAACGATGCGCTTCGAGGCGGCGCTCGAGCTCGGAGACCTCGGCGCTCGCGAGCGGCTGCAAGCGGATGAGCGTGTCGACGAACAGCCGGTAACCCTTGTCCGTGGGAATGCGGCCGGACGACGTATGGGGCGAGGTGACGAATCCAAGCTGTTCGAGGTCGGCCAGCACGTTGCGAATGGTCGCGGAGCTCAGGCTCAGTCCCGACTCGCGCGACAGGGTTCGCGAGCCGACCGGCTGGCCATCGCGGATGTAGTTCTCGATGAGGACGCGCAGCAGGAGCTGTGCCCGCTCGTTCAGGCGTTCATCGGTCGGATCGGTCGAAATGGATATCGGCATGAGCGCCGTCGGTAGCATCCGCGCAGGGACCACGCCGGCGGCCAGCCGGCGACCGGCAAGCTAGCCACGGGCTCCCGGTAACGTCAAGCCGCGTCTCGGGGGCCGCCCCTCGTTTCCCGCGCATGTCGCAACACGTCGCGCTGGCTGCGACTCGTACCGCGTGCTAAAAGGCGCGCATTCATGGCAAGAAACATCCGCAAGATCGCCCTCATTGGCCGCGCCACCGACCTGCGCGTGGCGGACGCAATGAGCGCGCTCGGAGCCCACCTGGCGGGCGCCGGCTACGCCGTCCTCGTTGCCGCCGATGGCGCGCCGAATTTCCAGGGCATCAATATCACGCGGGCGAGCGAGACACAGATCGCGAGCGAGTCCGATCTGATCATCGCGATCGGCGGGGACGGCACCCTGCTGTACGCGGCGCGGCTGCTCGCCGGCCGCGATGTGCCCCTGTTCGGGGTGAATCGCGGGCGGCTCGGTTTCCTGACGGATGTGACACCCGCGCAGATGCTCGAATGCGTCGACCAGGTGCTGGCCGGCGACTGCATCGAGGATCACCGCACGATGCTTGGCGCGACCTTGACGAGCCGCGCCGGCAAAGCGCAGTCGATGCAGGCCCTGAACGACGTGGTACTGCAGAAATGGGAAACCGGCCGGATCCTGGACTTCGAGACGACCATCGACGGCCGCTACGTGAATACGCATGGCGGCGATGGCCTCGTGGTCGCGACCGCAACGGGCTCGACGGCTTACGCCCTCTCCTGCGGCGGTCCGATCGTCGAGCCCAATCTCGACGTGGTCGTGCTGGTGCCGATCTGCCCGCACACCTTGTCCGATCGGCCGATCGTCGTTTCGACCCGCGCGCGCATCGAAGTGCGGCTGCTTGAACGTCCTGACACCAAGGCTCAGATCACCTGTGACGGCGCGATGCTGGGCGACCTCGAACCCGGCGACGTCCTGAGCATCGGGCCGACAGCCGCCCGGGTGACGCTGTTGCATCCGCCGGGCTATGAGTATTTCCGCCTGCTGCGCTCCAAGCTCCATTGGGGCCGCGGCGCGTTCCAGCAGCCGGCCGGCAGCCACGAGGACTGACTCAAGCGTGCTCGCCCACCTGCAGATCCGGGACTTCGCACTCATTGATCGCATCGAGCTTGAATTCGACGGCGGCCTGACTGTCGTGACCGGTGAAACGGGAGCCGGCAAGTCGATCATCGTCGATGCGCTCATCCTCGCGACCGGCGGCCGGGCGGGCGCGGACGTCATCCGGCACGGCGCCGACCGTGCCGAGATCAGCGCAACATTCGACGTTGGCGCGGACAGCGACGCGCAAGCCTGGCTCAAGGAGCAGGCCATCGACTGTGACGGGGAATGTGTCCTGCGCCGCTCGATCACCGCGGACGGCCGCTCTCGCGGGTACATCAACGGGCAGGCCGCGCCGTTGCAGGCGCTGCGCGCCCTCGGCGAGTTGCTGCTCGACGTTCACGGCCAGCACGAGTTTCAGTCACTCGGCCGCGCACCCGTGCAGCGTGCGCTGCTGGACGCGCACGCTGCGCACGACTCGCTCGTCGACCGGGTCGTCAGAACTCAGTCGCAGGTCGCCGAGCTTGCCGAACAGCACCGGGAACTCGAAGCCAGGGCCGCCAACCGGTCATCGCAGCTCGAGCTCCTTCGCTACCAGTTGCGCGAACTCGATGCCCTGGCACTGCAGGCGGGTGAAATCGAGTCGCTCGCTGTGGAGCAGCGCCGCCATGCCAATCGCGGCCGCCTCGGCGAGGGACTGCAGTCGGTCGTCGATCAGCTCTATGACGGCGACAGCGGCAGCGCCTATGCGATCGTGAGCCGCAGCCAGGCACTCCTGCGAAGCCTCGTGGCGCTCGACGCGACGCTCGCGCCGACGGAAGCGCTGCTGGGGGAAGCCGCTGTAGCGCTGCGCGAAGCGGCCGATCGGGCACGCCATGCCTGCGAGGCACTCGATGTCGATCCTGCCCGGCAGGACTGGGTTGAAAAGCGGCTTGCCGGCGCCGAAGAACTCGCCCGCAAGCACAAGGTGCAGCCGGGGGAACTCATCGCTGCGCGCGACCGCATCGCCGGCGAATTGCAGTCGCTCGAGACGAGCGAAGTCCAGCTGGCCCAATTGCAGCGCGAGCTCGACCAGGCGCTGTCGCAATACACGGAAGCCGCCGCGCAGCTCACCAAGTCGCGTCGCCGCGCGGCCGAGGCCCTGTCGACCGCTGTCACTGCTCTGATGCACACGCTCGGCATGAGCGGCGGACGATTCAACGCGAATGTGAGCACGCCGAGTCCGCTCCTCGTGCGCCGCGAGGGCGCTGACGACATCGAATTCGAGGTCACGGCAAATCCCGGCCAACCCCTCAAACCACTCGCGCGCGTTGCCTCCGGCGGCGAACTCTCACGCATCAGTCTCGCAATTCAGGTCGCGGCTTCGAGCCGCGCCGTCATCCCGTGCATGGTGTTCGACGAAGTCGATGCCGGCGTCGGCGGCGGGGTCGCGGAGATCGTCGGCCGCGAGCTGCGCGAGCTCGGCGACCGGGTGCAGGTCCTCTGCGTCACGCACCTGCCGCAAGTCGCCTCGCAAGGCCATGCGCACCTGCGTGTCCACAAGGTCACCGACGGCAAGTCCACGCGCACGGCAGCCGCGGCGCTCGGTGCTTCCGAGCGCGTCGAGGAACTCGCGCGCATGCTGGGCGGCGTCGAAATCACCGCTCGCGCGCGCGAACACGCGCGGGAAATGCTGCGGCTCGCCGCGCAGGCGGCACGCGGCGGTTGAGACTCGAGAGCGGCTTCAGCGCTGCGGGCGCCGCGGGCAGTCCTTGCGGATGCATTGCCCGTACATCGTGAGCGAGTGATCCTTGAGTTCGAAGCCGAGCCGCTCGGCGACCGCGCGCTGGCGATCCTCGATGCTCGCCTCCATGAACTCTTCCACCCGCCCGCAATCCAAGCACACGATGTGATCGTGGTGCTCGCCCTGATTCAACTCGAAAACGGCCATGCCGTCCTCAAAATGCTGGCGAGTCACGAGTCCCGCGGATTCGAACTGGGTCAGGACGCGATAGACCGTCGCAAGGCCGATGTCCTCATGCTGCTCGAGAAGCTTCCGGTAGATGTCCTCGGCACTCAGATGCCGCACGCTGCTGCCCGCCAGAATGTCGAGAATGCGCATTCTGGGAACGGTCGCCTTGAGGCCGGCACGGCGCAGGTCGCTGCGTTCCAATCAGGTCTCCGTGGGGGTCCGCTTGGAGAGAAATGCGGTGTCGATTATCCTCTCGGCCCGATCCGTTCACCAGTACGGCACCGTCGAATGAACACGCGCCTCCTCACCCGAACTTCGCGCCGCTCGCTTGCAGCCCTTGCACTCGGCATGCTGACGCTCGCCGCGGGCTGCGTCTACCGGATGAATATCCAGCAAGGAAATTTCCTGAAGCCCGAGGACGTCGACCGTGTCCAGGCAGGCATGACCCGCAGCCAGGTCCGCTTCATCCTCGGCACGCCGATGGTCGCCGACAGCTTCGACGGCGATCGGTGGGACTACTACTACTCCTTCGTCAAGGGCCATTCGCGCAAGACCGAAACGCGCCATGTCGTCGTGCGCTTCGACGGTGACAAGGTGGCCGAGGTCGAGCGGCGGAAAATGCCCGGTGCCAGCCTGCCTGAACCGGCGCCGGCCGCGCCCGCGGACCCGGGGCGCCTGCCGGACGTGCCGCGGACCTGACCGCCGCGACCTTCAGGTCCGGTAGATCTCGTTCGCGCGGCGCGCGAACGCGCCCATGATCGATTGACAGACACGATCGAATACCGGCTCGAGCAGCAGTTTCGCGGCACGTGCCGCGAAGTCGTACTCGAGCGTCAGCGTCGCACGCACACCCTCGCCGGCGATGTCATCGAAGCGCCAGGCGCCGCGCAGCGAGCGGAAGGATCCGTCGATGAGTTCCATGTCGATCCTCCTGTCGGGCTCGAGCCGGTTACGCGTCGTGAACGACAGGTGCAGCGGTCCTTTGCGAATGTCGACGGCCGCGACCATGTGCGCAGCGTCCGCTTCGACCACGCGGGCCGCGGCGCAGCCTGGCAGGAATTGCGGATAACGCTCGACGTCGTTGACGAGCGCATACATCTGGCCGGGCGAGTACGGCAGCAGCAGGCTCCGCTCGACGGTCTTGATGGTCATGATGTGGTGAGCCCCGGCACGGGCTAGCATTGTCCGCATGGCAGAGAAGGAAACACAACCGGCCGCGATCGCGCTCAACCGCAAGGCGGCGCACGACTATTTCATCGAGGACCGCCAGGAAGCCGGTCTCGCGCTCATGGGCTGGGAGGTCAAGAGCCTGCGCGCGGGCCGGGCTCAGCTCACCGAAAGCTATGTAATCCTGCGCGCCAACGAGGCATGGCTCCTGGGGGCGCATATCTCACCGCTCACGTCGGCATCAACCCACGTGAATGCAGATCCGGCGCGCACGCGCAAACTCCTGTTGCACCGGCATCAGATCGACCATCTCGCCGGGGCCGTAGAGCGCAAGGGCTACACGCTCATCCCGCTCAAGCTCTACTGGAAGGCGGGTCGGGCCAAACTTGAATTCGGATTGGCCAAGGGCAAGAAGCAGCACGACAAGCGTGCCGCCGACAAGGACCGCGACTGGCAGCGCGACAAGGCACGGCTCCTGCGCAATCGGTGACCGCCGTCGACATTGCATCCCCGACCTGAGCTACCATGTGGACCTTGCATTTGGGGGCGACCGGATTCGACGTGGGTCGCGAAACTTCAAGTGCGTGCCGAGGTGCAGTACATCTCGTAAAACATGCTGCAAACTTTAGTTGCCAACGACGACAACTACGCCTTAGCGGCTTAAGCCCCGCTAACCTCTGACTGGCATGTGCTTATGCATCCAAATCAGGGGACGCGCTCATAAGCTCGCGAGCCGGTCGTGTCCAGGTTCAGGCCCGCAAAACGTTACTGGACTGGTTGCACGTTTTCCCCGCCCGCCGGGTAGCGTGCGATGAGAACAATAGGCGGGATACGCACGTAGGATCGTGAAGCGTAGGGCTTGCGGACGGGGGTTCGATTCCCCCCGCCTCCACCAGATCGCCCTCCGGCCACCAGGCCGGAGGTGCTTGCCTTTGCCACTCAAGCTTGGCGCCCTTTCGACGATATCCCGGCTACGGATAATCGAGCGGCAGGCTGCAAGTTCATGCGTGGCAGGTTTGGTCGAGCGGGGCGTATTGTGACCATGGTGCTGGCCGCGTGTACGAGCGCCTGCGGCGGCAGCGGAGCATCCGCACCATCGGAGCATCCGCAGGTCGCTCGAGCCGTGCCTCAGACCGATCTTGAGATTGCGCTGCAGATCTACGCCGACAGTGCGCGCACGCCGCCCGGCTTCTACAAGGAGCCGGCGCCCTCCGTCGGCTATACGACGACTTTCCACCTCAAGAATTCCGACATCGCGCCCGCGGCGGCGATCGACCCGGTCCATGAGCTTTGCACGAGCGACTGGAACGAAGCGCTGGGCTGGTCGGAATCGGTCGCCGCCTCACAGGCGGCGCCCACCGACCTGACCGCTACCGATACCATCGAGCAGTACTTCGAGTTCGTCCGCACTCCTCGCTCGACAACGCTGAACACCGTAGCCATGCGGGTCTATCGATGCGAGTTCCTCGATCGCGACGACGCCGATCTCGCCCGCCCCACGGGCGCCGCAGGCCACATCAACAAGCGCCCGCTGACGGGCGGCGATGTGCGCTGGACCCTCGAATACCTGTGGCATTTCAGCGTCTACAATAATGTCGACAACGCCGTGCTGAAATCGGCGGAGACCGGCAGCGGGCCGCATCCCGCGCAGGAACTCACCCTTGCGAAGCTGATTCGCGGCGCGGGCGCCCAAGGATGCGATCGCATCCGCATCTTTGCCTGGAGCTTGCGGGCAGATGCCGCGAGCGGCGCGCTCGTGAGTGAGCAGCGCGACCTGTGGAACATCGACGCGCGCGAGTCGGCGGGCCTTGCCGAGATCTGCGGTCGCTAGCCCGACTTTGAATGGCGTGCGACCGACCGCATGCTGGCCGCCACCTGCTCGGTTATCTGGATCGCCGTCGCAAGCGCGCGGCGTCCGTCCTCGCCGCTTACCACTGGCGTGCTCCCGCTCGCAGCCGCGGCGAGGAACGCTTCGATCTCGGCACGCAGCGCGTCGCTTTCACCGAAACTGCGCTCATCGATCGAAACCTGGGGCAGGCCATCCGCTCCGACGCCATCGCCCTTGCGGATGAGCGTCAGGATTTTCTGGTGCAGGTCGAGCGAGAGGTAGGCGTCGTCCTGAAAAAGGCGGAGCTTCCTCTCGGTCTTGAGGCTCACGCGGCTCGCCGTCGTGTTGGCGACGCAGCCGTTCGCAAAACGCAGGCGTGCATTGGCGATGTCGAGTTCGTCGGAAAATACGCTGCTGCCGACCGCGTCGATGCTAGCGATCGGCGAATGGACGATGTTCTGGATGATGTCGATGTCGTGGATCATCAGGTCCAGCACCACGTTGACATCGGTGCCGCGCTGTTTGAAAGGCGCGAGGCGATGGGATTCGACGAACCTCGGGGCCGTCAGGATGCCATCCAGCGCGAGGATCGCGGAATTGAAGCGCTCCAGGTGCCCGACCTGCAGCACACGCCCGGCGCGCGCTGCGATCGCGATGAGCTCACTCGCCTCCTCGACGGTTGCGGTGATCGGCTTCTCGACGAGCACGTGCGCGCCGGACTCGAGGAATGCGCCGGCGATCGCGCGGTGCAGGGGCGTTGGCGTGACGACGCTGACCGCGTCGACCTTGCCGAGCAGCTCGCGGTAGTCGGCGACGGCCTGTGTGCCGCACTCGGCGGCCACGCGCGCGGCGCTGGCGGCGTCGACGTCGGCCACGCCGATCAACCGCGAGTGTTCGATCGCAGCGTATTTTTGCGCGTGGAATCGGCCGAGATAGCCCGCGCCGATGACGGCCGTTCGCATGGTTTGCATGATTCGCCTATCGCGGAGGAGTCTTGTCCTGCGCCCGGTCCTGACGCACCCACTTGCTGCGCTGCCGGTACTCGTGCCGCAATTGCAGGATGATTGCGCCGTAAATGAGTAGCCCGCAGCCCGCACCACAGGCAAGCGCCCACAGGCCCCAATCGCCGCGCAGGATCGAAATGACGACACTGCCAAGCGCGAGCACGCCGCCGACGGTGATCGCAACATAGGGCTTCGATCGGTAAACGTGTTCGGGCCACCAATGTTTCATTGCCGTTGACCTGACGCCCCTGTCGATCGGCTGCGGACCATATTCTCACGCGCGTCGAGCCGGTGTGTCTTGCCACCTCCCCGACACCACCGCATGATGCGGACCGTCTCCAAGCCGGAACTCCCGCCGATGGCATTCTCGATCACCGAGTTCACCGAGCGCCTGCGCACAGCCTCCCGCTCCGAGCGTGAATTATGGCTGGCGGGCGGCGCGGTCGGATTCGGCCTTCTCATACTACCGCTCTTCATTTACTTCGCGGGCAATACGACGCTCGGCACCTATGAGCGCGGTGGCCTGGGCACATTCCTGATCGACTTCTTCAGCGGCCTCTTCCGCCCGCATCTCGCCCACTGGCTGGTGGTCACCGGCCCGTATCTGCTGATCATGTTGGTACGGCTCCTCTGGGAAATCCGCAAGCGCCTGCGCGCCTTCCTCGCCACCCGGGCGGCCGCTCCGGCAACCACCCCATCCGCCGGCCGCCGGGACTAAAGATCAGCTACCGCTGGCCGCTAAGCCGAGGGTAGTCGGCCGCCAAAGGCCGGCAGCCTGGCGGACGCGATTCCGCCAGTTGGTGCTGGATGGAGTCGTACGCCGATGACGCCCGAGCTAGAAGCTCACCTCAAATCCTTCGTCAACTTCCCGAGCCCACCGGGCGTTGCGACCACCATCATCGAGGTGGCACAGGATCCCAACATCGAGATGAGCCGTGTCGCGCAGGTCGTCGGCATGGATCCCGCGCTCACCACCAAGATCCTGCGGATCGCCAATTCCCCGCTCTATGCACAGCGGCGCAAGAGCGAGAACCTGCGCCAGGCCCTGGTGGTGCTGGGCCTGAACGCAACGCTCACGCTCGCACTCAGTTTTTCGCTCGTGAAGGCGCTGCGCGGCGGCAAGCCGAATGGCATCAACTACCCGTACTACTGGCGCCGCGCCCTGATCGGCGCGATGGCTTCCCGCGCGCTCGGCGCGGCAACGGGCCAGACGCTGCTCGAGGACCTGTTCCTCGCAGGACTTCTGCAGGACATCGGCGTGCTCGCGCTCGACCGGTGCCGTCCTGAAACCTACCGCGACGTCGGCGAGATTCAGAAGGATCATCGGGAGCTGCAGGCCCACGAGCGCAAGGTGCTCGGTACCGATCACGTCGAAGTCGGAGCGTGGCTGCTGAAATCCTGGAATCTCTCGTCGCGCCTCTACAACGCCATCGCCCAGAGCCATCGCGCGGCGAATCAGCGCGTCATCGAGCCCGGCGAAGTCTTCAATCGTTGCGTAACGCTGTCCGGGCCGGTGGCGGACATCTTCATCCGCGAAGCCGATCAGCGGCCGTTCGTGGAGACTGCGCAGGCCGTGGAACGCAGTTTCGGTCTCGACAAGGAGGCCTTCGGCAACATCCTGGCAACGGTCAGCGGACTCGCCACGGAGACGGAGAAACTCTTCGATACCGAGATCTTCGGCGCCACCGATCCCGACCTGATCATTGAACAGGCGCGCGAGATCCTTATGGTGCGCAACCTGCAGACCCTGCGCGAAGCGAGCAATCTGCGCAGCGCCGCGGATCAGTTGTCGACGCGCGCCCTGGAGCTGGAAGAAGAGACGCGCCGCGACGCCCTGACCGGCGCCTACAACCGCGCATACCTCGAGCGGTTCCTCACCCGCGAATTCGACAGCGCGAGCCGCCACGCCTGGCCGATCAGCATCGCCTTCGCGGACCTCGACGGCTTCAAGCGAATCAACGACACCTACGGTCACCAGGCCGGCGATCGCGTCCTGCAGGGCGCGGCCCGCATCCTGCGGGGCAACTCGCGCGAGAGCGACGTCGTGGTGCGTTACGGCGGCGAAGAATTCCTGCTCGTGCTGCCGGCGACTGACAGCGATACCGTGCGCTCCATCTGCGAGCGGATCGTGGCCGCCTTCCAGCACACGCGGCACGACATCGGCAACAACGCGGTCAGCGTCACGGTATCGATCGGTCACGCAACGCACAGCGCTGAAAACAGTTTCCCCTCGGCCGAGACCTTCCTCAAAGCGGCCGACCGGGCCCTCTATTCGGCCAAGCAGCAGGGCCGCAATCGGGCCGTCGCGCACGACGCCGGCACGCCCAACCCATCGGTGCAGTTTCTGTAAATTCGCCGCAGTGTTTTTCGTGACACAGTTCCGCATTGGCCGTCGAGTCCCCTGCGACAATGCCGCAGCAGAAATATTAGAAGAGCCGGGACAACCGGTTCGATCCGGGGAAATAACCAGATGCGAGATGACAGGGGCACGGCGGTAGCCGATTCGTTCTATTTCGACGCCGGTTTCGCGGACGAGGACGACCTCGTGGTCTTCGACTTCACGGGACCGCGCTGGGAGCTTGTCGATCATCAGCCGGCAACGAAGCGACGCGTGCGCGGCATGGATCCGTACAACAGCGTCGAACGGCCACAGCGAAAGCAGCCGTGGCTGCGCCGCGAGCGCCGCTGACTCCAGCCAGCAAGGCCCGCTGTCGCGCAGACATAATTGGCCGGAACGCGACATAACGGGTTGCCCGCGGCTGGCTGACGGATCGATGCGACCGGCGTCACGGCTCTCTGGAGCCATCGGGCTCATGGTGGGAAAGCACACATGAAACTCCGGCCAAGGATCCCATCGGCAAAAGCGCTGCTCTGCGTGCAGCTCCTCTGCGCGGCCGCCCTGTGCTCGACTGCATTCGACGCAACAGCGGACGAAATCGTCCCGCCTGCGCCTCGCAAGGTACCCGAGAAGATTGCGACTACCTGCGGGAGTGCCGACGCTCTCTGTCCGCGGGCGCGGCAGGGCACCCGTCTGGTGGATCCCGTCGTCAAGGCACCTGCCGCCGTCCCCAAGTTTCGCGCTGATGCGCCCATGACGGGCACGCGTAACTTGCCGGACGTCGAGTTCCAGGACAACGACGTGCTGCTGCGGCGACTGGCGGACATGCGCACCCTGCCCGTCATGACGCTGTGGCAAAGCCGCCGCGCGCAGCTCTACTTCGGAGTTGACCGCAAGGGGCTCGCTGGCCTGCACCTCCGGCAGCGGCGGGAACCGGCCGAACTCAGCACACTGTGGCGATCGCAAAGCGACAATCACGTCAGGAACATAACCGATCCCGAGCCGGTTCCTGCCCCGCGATCGGTCTCGCCTTGACCCTGCCTCACTGCCCGCCGCCGATCCACCAGCGGGTGGCGACAATGACGACGATCGACCAAGCGACGAGCGCCGCGACTGCCCACCATTTCCAGGACTTCGTGCGCAGCTGCGCGAACAGGCTGGCGAGGCCGATGCCTGCGAAGATGGCGAACAGCACCGTAAACCGGGCAAGCGTCGGCAATTCCTCGGCGAACTCGGGATGATCGGCGCGCAGCAGCAGGAAAACGACGAGGACCATGCCGAGACAGACGGCAATCGCGACGGCGGAGCCTGCTACCACACCCAGAATGAAGGCCAGCGGACGCATGTACTCGAGGAACCCGGATTGCGGTACGCCGCAGTGATATGAGTCAAGCAACGGCGAATCGGGCTTGCACCGCGCCCCGCCCCTCTCTAGCCTTGAATCCTACCGTACGGCAGGAATCTTCGAGGGGCCGGTCCTGTCCAACGCCGGCATCCGAAGCGCCCGCGAACCGCAACCCGAGACATCGCCCATGACACGCCGATCCCGACTGCCCGTCCTCGCCGCCCTTGCGGTCATCGCATTGTCGGTCTGGCTGGGCGGCTCGACGATTGGCCCGGCCGGCACGGTTCCTGTCAGCGGTCTCGCGCCGACGGAGCGTCAGCGACAGGTCGCCCGTCAGTTTGCCGACTTGCTGCAGTCTCGCCACTACCGGCAGACCGTCCTCGACGATCGCGTCTCCTCACAGGTCTTCGACTTCTACCTGGAGGCGCTCGACCCGGGAAAGAGCTATCTCGGCGCCAAGGATGTCGCGGACTTCGAGCGGTACCGCAAGCAGTTCGACGACATGCTCGAAACAGGCGCGGTTGACCCCGCCTTTGAAATGTTTGCACGGGTGCAGGCGCGCAGCCGCGAGCGCCTGCAGTTCGCCCTGGCGCAGCTCGAGCACGAACCGGATTTCACCGTCGACGAATCCTTCGAATTCGATCGTGACAAGGCGCCTTGGGCGCGCACGGCGCAGGAACTCGACGAACTATGGCGCAAGCGCGTCAAGAACGATGCGCTGTCGCTCGCCCTGACCGGCAAGAAGTGGCCGGAGATACACGACACCCTGCTCAAGCGCTATGACCGCGTGCTCAAGCGTCTCGATCAGGTCAGCTCCGACGACGTCTTCGAGTCGTACGTGAATGCCTACGCGCGTGCCTACGATCCGCACTCGAACTATTTCTCGCCACGCACCTCCGAGGAATACAACATCCAGATGAGCCTGAGCTACGAAGGCATCGGCGCTTCGCTCCAGCTTATCGATGATTACGTCACGGTCATCAGCGTCCTGCCCGGTGGCCCGGCGGCGACCAACGGAACGCTTTCCCCGAACGACCGGATCACGGCGGTCGGTCAGGGCAAGTCAGGGGCCCTCGAAGACGTCATAGGCTCGCGTCTCGACGATGTGGTTCAGCTGATCCGCGGCCCGGCGAACACGGCCGTGCGCCTGCAGATCCTGCCCGCGGGCGCCGCGCCCGGCTCGCCGCAAAAGATCATCGACTTCACGCGCAATCGCATAACGCTCGAAGCGCAGGCTGCGCAGAAGTCCGTGCAGACGCTCAAGCGCGGCGGACACGAAATGCGCATCGGCGTCATCACGGTGCCGAGTTTCTATCTCGATGCGGCCGCACAGGACCGCGGCGATGCGGACTACAAGAGCACCACCCGCGACGTGCGGCGGCTCGTCGGCGAGCTCGCCCAGAGTGGCATCGACGGCTTGGTTCTCGATCTGCGGGGCAACGGCGGCGGTTATTTGCCGGAGGCGCGTTCACTGACAGGCCTGTTCGTCAACGGCGGACCGATCGTGCAGATCCGGGAGACCGACGGCACCCGCCATGTGCTCGATGATCCGGAGCCCGGCATGGTCTATTCGGGACCGCTGACCGTGCTGGTCGATCGCTTCAGCGCATCGGCCTCGGAAATCTTCGCGGCCGCCATCCAGGATTACGGCCGCGGCTTGATCGTCGGGCAGCGTACCTATGGCAAGGGGACGGTACAGACGCTCTACCCGCTCGATGACACCCCGTTTTCGCGTCGCCCGTCGCGCGGCCAGGTGACAGTGACCAGCGGCAAGTTCTACCGTATCACCGGCGAGAGCACGCAGCACCGCGGCGTCGAGCCTGACATCGAACTCGCGTCCCTGATCGATCCCAACGAGGTCGGCGAAAGCACGCGTGACACCGCCCTGCCCTGGGACCGAATCGGGTCGGTGCCCTTTCACGTGCAAGGGCGGATCGTCCCAGCTGTGCCGGAGTTGACCCGCGAACACGATCAGCGAATCGCCTCTGACGTCGACTACCGTACATTGCTCGGCGACATCGCAGCGGTGCAGGTCCTGCGCTCGCAGAAAGCGGTGTCTCTCAATCTGAAGACGCGCCAGCTGGAGCGCGAAACCCAGGACAAGGCCCATCTCGACCGGGAAAACAAGCGCCGGGAAGCGCACGGACTGAAAGCGGTTGCCACGCTCGATCAGCTGCACGACAACGACCTGCCGGATGCGGTGCTCGACGAAGCAGCGCAGATCGCCGCCGATTGGACGATTGACAACAACCCGTCATCGACCACAGCGCAGAATTCGGCCGCAGCCAAACCCTGACCGCCTTTCGGTGCTCTAAGGCGTGCTTGGCGCGCGTCCTGATCATTTGAAGCACTGTTATACTTGACTACAACACCAGTCGACCTTAGTATTGCGCGCACTCGACATTCGCAAGTTCTACAGTTTTATCGTAAGAAATTGATTAGCAACGACTAAGTATCGTTGCCGCCGCAAACAGGGAGCAAGCTAATGAACAGATCCATCGTGGCCGCCGCGGCAGTGCTGGCGACGTTGAGTGTTGCTGGATGCGGCGATCAGGCGAACGGCAAGGCCAAGGATGACAAGGCGGAAACGGCGGCCATCCCAGTCGAAGTGCGCGACCCAAAGCTCGGAGAAATGCTGGCTGTCTATGCGGGAACGGCAACGCTCGAGGCGGATGGCGAAGCGGTTGTCGTCGCGAAAGTCGGCGGCGAGGTCAAGCGGATCCTGGTCGAGGAAGGCCAGAGCGTGCGCGAAGGCCAGGTGCTCGCGGTGCTCGACGGTGACCAACTGCGACTGCAACTCGAGCAGTCCGCGGCCAACCTGCAGAAGCTTGAACGCGACTATCAGCGCAATTCGGATCTGCACGCGAAGGGGCTCGTAGCCGAAAGCGCTGTCGACAACGTGAAGTCCGATCTCGACGCGCTGCGCGCCTCGCACGACATCGCGAAGCTGCAGCTGAGCTACACCGAGATCCGGGCGCCCATCGCGGGCGTCGTCGCCGAACGCAACATCAAGGTCGGCAACACCATTCAACCGAACACCGTGGTCTTCAAGGTCACGGACATGGAACCTCTGCTCGCCTATGTGCACGCGCCGGAGCGCGAGCTGCGCCTGCTGTCGCCGGGCCAGTCGGCCCAGATCGCCGTGGATGCGATGCCGGGCCAGGTGTTCATCGGCAAGATCGCGCGCGTGAGCCCCGTCGTCGATCCGGCGACCGGCACCTTCAAGATCACGGTCGAGGTGGACGATCCGACGGCGAAACTGAAGCCCGGCATGTTCGCGCGTGTCGGCGTGGTTTATGAGCGTCGCGCGAACGCGCTGCAGATTCCGCGCACGGCCATCGTCGACAACGACGGCCAGGCCACGGTTTTCGTCGTGAACCAGGCCAAGGCCGAGCAGCGCGACATCAAGACCGGGCTCGCCAATGCCGGGTTCATCGAGGTCACCGAAGGCTTGAAGCAGGGCGAACAGGTGGTGGTCGTCGGCCAGAACGGCCTCAAGACAGGCAACCTCGTGCGCGTGGTGACGCTCGAGAAGGAAACGGAATCGGCGAAACGCTGATGTCCTCGCGCGCGCGTCGCACTCCGGTTTCAGCGCTCGTCCCGTAACGGCTCCGCATCCGAAGGCCAATCAGCCATGCAACTCGTCGACTTCGCAACGCGCCGCCGTGTGACGGTGATCATGTGCACCGTGGCGCTCCTCCTCTTCGGCATGGTGTCGCTGTCGCGGTTGAAGGTGAACCTGCTCCCGGACCTGTCCTATCCGACCATCACCATTCGTACGGAACTGAACGGCGCGGCTCCGCTCGAGGTCGAGAACCTCATCACGCGGCCCGTTGAGGAAGCGGCCGGCATCATCCGCAACGTCCGCCAGGTCCGGTCGGTGTCACGGGCCGGGCAATCCGACGTGACGCTGGAGTTCACCTGGGGCACCGACATGGATTTCGCGGGCATCGAAGTCCGTGAAAAGCTGGACCTCCTGCAATTGCCGCTGGAAGCAACGCGCCCGCTCATCCTGCGCTTCGATCCGTCGAGCGAGCCGGTGCTGCGCTTCGCCCTCCTCGACACGGCTCCCAACGAGAACGCCATCCAGACGGAAGAGCGCCAGAAATCGCTGCGCCGGTTCGCCGAGGATCGCCTCAAACCGGACATCGAGTCGGTCGAGGGTACCGCCGCGGTCAAAGTCAGCGGCGGACTGGAAGATGAGATCCAGATCTTCACCGACCAGGAAAAGCTTGCACAGCTGAACCTCTCGATCGAAACGGTCGCGAAGCGCATTCGCGCGGAAAACGTCAATCTTTCGGGTGGTCGGCTCGAGCAGGGCAGCCAGCGCTACCTCGTCCGTACGCTGAATGAGTTTCAGTCGGTGGAGGAGATGGCGAACGCCATCATCACGACAGTCGACGGGAAACCCGTGTACCTGCGCGACATCGCGGATGTGCGTCGCGGCTACAAGGATCGCGAGGCCATCACGCGCGTCGACGGCAAGGAGTCGATCGAACTGGCGGTCTACAAGGAAGGTGACGCGAACACGGTGCAGCTGTCGAAAGCCGTGCAGGAGCGCTTCGAGGAAATCAGGAAGAACCTGCCGGCGGCGACCGACATCAAGACCGTATACGACCAGGCGCACTTCATCGCCTCGGCGATCCATGAGGTCGTCAAAGCCGCCCTGGAGGGCGGATTGATCTCGCTCCTCGTCGTCTACTGCTTTCTGCGCGATGCACGCGCGACCTGGATCACGGCGATCGCCATCCCGGTTTCCGTCGTCGGCACCTTCTGGCTGATGTACACGAGCAAGCTCACGCTCAACATCATGTCGCTCGGCGGCATTGCACTCGCGGCCGGCATGCTGGTCGATAACGCCGTGGTCGTCCTTGAAAGCATCGTGCGCAGGCGCGAGCACGGCGCTTCGCCGCTCGAAGCGGCCCGCGAAGGTACCCGCGAGATTTCGATGGCCGTCGTCGCCTCGACCTTCACGACCATCTGCGTGTTCTTTCCGATGGTGTTCGTGACCGGCATCGCAGGCCAGCTGTTTCGCGATCAGGCACTCACCGTCACGTTCTCCCTGCTGCTGTCGCTCATCGTCGCGATCGCGCTGGTACCGATGATCGTTGCCGGACGCCCCGCGACGGTGTTGCCGCCCGGATTTGAGGAAAAGCCGCTGGGGTGGCTCGGCCGCGCCATCGCGTGGACAAGTACACTCCTACGACGGGTCGCGGGTTTCCTCGGCAATTGCATCGGCTGGGGCCTATACCCGCTCGTGCGCGCAACGCAGGCCGGCTATCAGTATCTGTACGACATCTATCCGCCAGTCGTGACCTGGGCGCTCAATCACCGCCTGAAGGTCATCGGCACCGCGCTCGCCCTTTTCGTGGGCTCCCTTGCCATCGTGCCTTTCCTCGGCACCGAACTCATTCCCCAGCTCTCGCAGGGCGGATTCGACATCGACATCCGCATGCCGGCGGGGACGCCTCTCGATGAGACCGATCGCACCGTGACGCAGGCCCAGCGAGCGGCCGCCAGGATCAAGGATGTCGCCCTCACCTATTCGGTTGCCGGCAGCGGCAATCGGCTCGACGCGAACCCGGTGGATGCCGGTGAAAACACCGGAAAATTGAGCATCACGCTGCAGCCTGGCTCCAAGCGCAGCAAGGAAGACGCCGTGATGGCGCAGCTGCGCGAGTCCATGGCGTCGATTGCCGGCGCCCAGTACCAGTTCAGCCGCCCGTCGCTCTTCACCTTTTCGAACCCGCTCGAAGTCGAAATCGCGGGCTACGACCTCGAGCGGCTGCGCAAGGTTGCCGACGCGATCAAGGCGCGGATGATCGCGAACGGCCGCTTCGCGGACATCAAGTCGACGATCGAGGCCGGCAATCCCGAGATCCAGATCGTGTTCGACCAGGAACGCGCGGCCCAGCTCGGACTGCAGGTGCGCGACGTCGCCGACCGGGTGGTCGCGAGCGTGCGCGGCGAACTCGCCACGCGCTACAAATGGCGCGACAAGAAGATCGACGTGCTGGTGCGCAGTGTCGACACGCGCAGTGCCTCGCTCGAGGAAGTGCGCAATCTCATCGTGAATCCGGGTTCCGATCGCCCCGTCCCGCTCGTCGCGGTCGCCGACGTGAAGCTCGCGACCGGCCCCGCGGAAATCCGCCGTTCATCGCAGGAGCGTGTCGCGATCATCTCGGCCGATCTCGCGTACGGGGACCTCGGCGGCGCCAAGGCGGATCTACGGAAGATCGTCGATTCGATCGAAATTCCCGGGGGTCTTGCGACGCGCGTGGCCGGCCAGGCGGAGGAATTCGAGGAAGCGAAGACTTCGCTCATATTCGCCTTCTCGCTCGCCATCTTTCTCGTCTATCTCGTGATGGCGTCGCAATTCGAATCGCTCCTGCACCCGTTCGTCATCATGTTCACGATCCCGCTCGCGGTGATCGGGGCCATCTGGGCGCTTTTCATCACCGGCACGACAGTCAACGTCATCGCGGCTCTCGGCATCATCATGCTGGCAGGCATCGTGACCAACAACGCCATCGTGCTGCTCGATGCGGTGAACCAGGCGCGTGCGCGCGGCATGGACAAGATCACGGCCCTGGTGGTGGCGGGCCGGACGCGACTGCGGCCGATCCTCATCACCAAGCTCACGACCATCCTCGGACTCCTGCCGATGGCGCTTGGCCTCGGCGAAGGCGCCGAGATCCGGGCGCCGATGGCCATTACGGTCATTGGCGGTCTTACGATCGCGACGTTCCTGACGCTGATCGTGATTCCTGTCGTCTATGCATCGCTTGATCGCAAGGCAGACGTCGTTCCGGCGCAAGCAGACGCTGCCGCCGGGACGGCGGCCGCATCGACCTGATACAAGAGCGGTAACGGACAGCATGCCGCGCAGGGAGACGCCATGATCCACACCAACGCCGCACTGCGCCGTCCCGTGACGACAGTCATGCTGTTCGTCGCGCTGGTGGTCATCGGACTGATCTCGGCGCGCCTGCTGCCCATCGAGCAGTTTCCCGACGTCTCCTGGCCGGGCATGGGCGTCAGCATTCCCTATCCCGGATCGACGCCCGAAGAGGTCGAGCAACTCATCACGAAGCCCGTCGAGGAAGCCTTGTCGACGCTCGGTTCGATCGAGCGCATCGAATCGACCTCGAGCGACAACCAGGCGGACTTTCGCATTCAGTTCGCCATCGACGCGGATCCGCAGGCGACCGCCTTCGAGGTGCGCACCAAAGTCGACTCGATTCGCGGACAGCTGCCGGCGGGCGCCGATCGCATACTCATGTTCTCGGGCGGTTCGAGCGACGAGCCGATCCTGACGGTGCGTATCTCCGCGGCCGAGGACCTTTCCGACTCCTACGACCTGCTGGAACGCGTCCTCAAGAAGCCCGTGCAGCGCATCGACGGCGTCGCACGGGTCGAACTCGCGGGCGCCGATCCGAAGGAAATCCGCGTCCTGGTCGACGCCGGGCGCGTGGCGGCCCACCACGTCGATATCCGGCAGCTCCTCACGCTCCTCCAGCAGAGCAACTTCTCGGTGAGCGCCGGAGAGATCACCGAGCGCGGCCAGCGCTTCAACGTACGGCCCATCGGCGAGTTTCACACGCTCGACGACATCCGCAACCTCGTCGTGCAGGGCAATGTGCGGCTGAGCGACGTCGCCGACGTCGCCTACCTCGCCCCGGAAAAGAAGATCGGGCGCCACCTCGACCGTCATCCGTCGGTCGGATTCGACGTCTACAAGACGAGCAAGGCGAACACCGTCAAGGTCGTCACCGAGGCGCTCAAGGTCATCGAAACCGCGCGGGAACTCCCGCAAATGCAGGGCATCAGCGTCTTCGTCATCGGCAACCAGGCCGAGGCGATCGAAACCTCGCTCAAGGACCTGCGCAACGCGGGACTCCTCGGCGCGATCTTCGGCTTCCTCGTGTTGATGGTCTTCCTGCGCGACATCCCTACGACGCTCATCGTGAGCCTGGCGGTGCCGGTCTCGCTCGTCATCACGCTCGCCGCCCTCTATTTCTTCGGCATGTCGATCAACGTCATGACGATGATGGGCATGCTGCTCGCCGTCGGCATCCTGGTCGACAACGCGGTCGTGGTGACCGAGAGCATCTTCCGCCACCGGCAGCTGGATCCGGGCAACCCTCTCGATGCAACGCTCACGGGTGTTCGCGAGGTCGGCGTCGCGGTACTCGCCGGCACCGCATCGATGATCATCGTGTTCGTGCCGATCATTTTCGGCGAGCGCAACATGCTGCTCGTGTTCCTGACGCACGTCGCCGTGCCCATCGTCGTCGCGATGATCACCTCGCTCTTCGTCGCCCAGACCATCATTCCGATGCTGACGGCCCGCTTTCCGCCGCCGCCGGACATGGAGGCCAACCGCTGGCTTTCGTGGTTGCAGAAGAGATACGGCGCGGGGCTGCGCTGGGTGCTGCAGCATCCGCGCTGGACGGGATTCATCGCGATCATGGTGCTGCTGTCGGCGGCCGTGCCGATGATGACCGGCATCGTCAAGGTCGACCCGTTCCCCCAGGGGACGAGCCGCCAGATCTATCTCGACTACCGGCTCGACGGCACTTATCCGCTCGAGCGCGTCGAGGCGGCCGTCAACATCATTGAAGACTATCTCTACAAGAACAAGGAAAGGTTCGAGATCGAGAACGTCTATTCGCGCTTCGAGCCGGGTAACGCCGGCAGCATGTTGATCCTCACGCCCAAGGACAAGGCAAAGATCCGGGCGCCCGAGCTGATGGAAATCGTGCAGAAGGACATGCCCGAAATCATCATCGGCAAACCCACCTTCAAGCTCGATGGCGAAGACCAGGGCCGCGGCTTTTCGCTCGAGCTCACCGGAGAGTCGACCGAGCTCCTCGGCGATCTGAGCCTCGAGGTGGCCCGTGTCGTCAACGCGGCCGAGGGCCTCGAATCCGTGCACTCGGAGGCCCGCAGCGGCCAGGAAGAGGTACAGATCGTCGTCGACCGCGACCGCGCGACGCAGCTCGGCCTCGGCACGCAAGACATCGCCGCGGCTGTCGCGATCGCGATGCGGGGCGAGAACCTGCACGAGTTCCGCGGCGCCGACCGCGACATCAACATGCGGCTCGTATTCCGCCCGAGCGACAAGCAGACGGTGGACGACCTCGCGAGCTTGCCGATCTACCTGCCGACAGGCGAACGCATCACGCTCGGCGCCGTCGCCCGTTTCCACGTCACGCAAGGCGCTCGTGACATCCAGCGCATCAACAAGATGACGTCGGTCGTCATCACGGGCAACCTCAAGAAGGACGCGACGCTCGATGAGGTCGGCGAGCGCGTGACGGCCCTCATGAACGACTATCCGCTGCCGCCCGGATACAGCTGGCATCTCGGCCGCGGGAGCGACGAGCAGGACGACACGGCGGATGCCATGCAGAAGAACCTGCTGCTGGCGATTGCGATGATCTATCTCGTGATCGCCGCGATGTTCGAATCCATCGTGCTGCCGATCGCCGTGCTGAGCTCGATCCTGTTTGCATTCGTCGGCGTCTTCTGGTGCCTCGGGCTCACGGGCACCCCCATGACCCTGATGGCGATGATCGGCCTGCTGGTTCTCATCGGCGTCGTGGTGAATGCCGGCATCGTGCTCGTCTCGCACATCAACAATTTGCGGGCGAGCGGCATGGCGAGAGAGGAAGCGATCCTGCAGGCGGGGCATGACCGCCTGCGGCCGATCCTCATGACGACCTTCACGACCCTGCTCGGGCTCTCGCCGCTGGCGTTCTCGCAGGATGCCCAGGTGCCGGTCGGCGGCGGAGGATTCGGACTTGCGTGGTACCCGCTCGCCCGGACGGTGATGGGCGGTCTCGCGTTCTCGGCGGCCGTCTCGCTCTTCTTCGTGCCGGCCTTCTACGTCAATCTCGACAAGTTCATCGACTGGTCCCGGCGCATCGGCGACCGGGCCCGGGCAAGAACCCGCGCAGCGCGCGCGTCACCGCAATAGAACCCGATAGATTTCCCAGTAATCGTCGGCGAGCACGTTGACCTCGGGCGCGGTCGTCGGCGGCTGACTGGGCATGCGCGGCAGCGCCCCGGCGATCATGGCCGTTTCCGAGAGCGGCACGGTGTCGGATTCGCTGCGATACTCGGCCTGCTGCCGGAGCCTGTCCACACGCACCTTGATCTCTGGCGCCCACTCGCGCTGGCGCGCGACCGCCGCTGTCGCCTGCGTGATGCGGCCCATCAGCGCGCCGATCTCCTCGCGCGTACCGTAGTCCGCATCCGCCACGCGGCCGTCGACGGCCGCCTTGACCTGAAGCGTCAGCCCGGACATGCCGAGGCGCGCGCACATTGCCTGTGCGTAGGCGATCGTCGCGAGATTGATGGCGCGCCGCCCATCGATGGCAAGACCGGGGAACTGCGGCGCCTGCTCCCCGGTGATGGCATCCCGGGCCCGTTCGAAATCGGCCTGCTCGCGCAGCCAGAGGTCCGTGCGCGAACGCTGCGCCGCGACCTGCTCCGCTACCTGGCGCCGTCGAAAGTAGTTCCAGAAACCGCGCAGGCTTTTCAGCCGCGCTTCTATCGTGAGCAGTGCCGTGCGCGCCTCATCGACCATCGGGTCGAATTCGCGCACGCGCAGTTCGGCTGCGGCCAGCCGGGCGTTCTTGTCCTTGGTGAAATTGGCGACGTAGGCGAGGCGCTCGCGCTCCTCCTGCTGGCGTGACAGCTCCCCGATGAACTGCTCGAGCTGCGTATGGCACGCGCGCCATAGTGCCCGCAGCTGGAAAAAGACGAGCGAGTCGAAGCCGGATTCCGGATCGCCGAGGCGCATCTCGAGCGCCTCGAGCTGCTCCTGCGCTCTCGCGGTCGCGCCCTCCTGCTGTTTCAGGCGGTCTCGCAGCTGGTGAATCTCATCTTGCAGTGCGCCGTGCGCCTTCTTCAGATCCGCGCGGTTCTTGAAAAGCTGCACGAGCTTTTCGTCGTGCTCGGGCTTCGGCTTGGCGCCGAAAGGCAGCTTGATCGCCCCGATTTTGTCCCCGATGCTCATCGCGCAGCCCGATCCTGTCCCTCTGGCCCCTCGAGCCCCGCGACCATGCGGCTCACCTTGCCACGGTCACCGGAAAACGGTGTCCACGGTCCGCGCAGTACTCGAGCCACTTGTTCAGCATCTGGTTGCGCGTCCAACGCTCATCCAGGGTCGCGTCAACATTCGAGCGCAGGCTCGCGAGATCGCGGTGGCGCCGGCAGTCGATCGGCCCGGCCGCTTCGAGCAGGCGGGCGTCGTGGTAGATGCGAAGCTCGAGATTCGGCTCCGCGACCTGCGCATCACCCTCGTCGAAGAGATAGCTGAGCACGAGCGAAGTCGTGTAGCGGCTGCGCTCGGTCACGGTGAGCGTCAGGTCGCAGTCGCCACGCACGCGCGAGAGCGCATGGTCCGGCAGCGCCTTGAGGTCCCGCACGAGCCAGCCGAGCCGGATGAAGTTGCTCTCGTAGAGCGTCATGAGGCTCACGAAACTTCGTGGCCGGTTGCGCCAGGTGACGATGCACAGCTGGTCGGTCTGCATGGGATCAATATAGCACAGCGCCTGCGGCCCTCCGCGCGGGTGAGACGCGGATCACACCCACGCGCGCTAGGGACGCACGCGCCGTTCCAGTCCCATCTTGTCGAGGATGCGGCTCGCGATTTCCTCGATGCTGCATTCCGTGGTGTTGATGCTTGAGATGCCGTGGCGGTTGAAGAGCGCCTCGGCTGCGCGCAGTTCGTATTGCACCTGCTGAGCCGAGGCATAGCGGCTGTCCGGGCGGCGCTCGTTGCGGATCTGCTGCAGCCGGTCGGGCCGGATCGTGAGGCCATAGAGCTTGCGCGTAAACGGTGCCAGCACACGCGGCAGTCGATCGGACTCGAGGTCCTCGTCGGTGAGCGGGTAATTGGCGGCGAAAATGCCGTACTGCAGGGCCATGTAGAGACACGTAGGTGTCTTGCCCGACCGCGACACGCCGACCAGGATCACCTCGGCGTGCTCGTAGTCGCGCGCGCCGGCGCCGTCGTCGTTCGCCACGGCGAAGTTCGTCGCGTTGATGCGCATCGTGTAGGCCGCGAGGTCGCTCATGCCGTGTGCACGCCCGGTCGCGTGCGTTGACTTGACCGACAATTCCTGCTCGAGCGGCGTCAGGAACGCGTCGAAGAAATCGAGCAGCAGTCCGTTCGCTCCCTTGACGACCGCACGCACATCCTCCTGCACGAGCGTCGAGAATACTATCGGCCGCGTGCCCTCCTCGAGCGCCGTTGCATTGATCCGGCGCACGGCCTCCCGCGCCTTGTCAATGCTCGAGATAAATGGCAGAGTCACCGGCCGAAATTCCTGGCCGTCGAACTGAGTCAGCAGACTGTGCCCCATGGTCTCGGCGGTCACGCCGGTCTGGTCGGACACGAAAAAAACGGTTCTTCTCGTCGCCATCGCGAGCCGCTCCGCCTGCCGGTTTGACAGGCCGTCAGTCTTCCACCTGCTATTGTACGATCCAAGAATACGCTTCTTATGGTGCGGATCGTGAAGCCTTACATCATCGCGTTCGAAAAGCTCGGCATGGGCGACGTCGAAATCGTTGGCGGCAAGAATGCATCCATCGGCGAGATGCTGAGCCACCTCGCTCGCGTCGGCGTGCGGGTGCCTGGCGGATTCGCGACGACGGCGGACGCTTACCGCGAATTCCTCGCGCAGAACGGACTCGCTGCGCGCATTGCCGAAAAACTGGCCGAGCTCGATGTCGACGACGTCGAGCGGCTCGCGGCCGTCGGCGCCGAAATCCGCGGGCTCATCATGGCGACGCCCTTTCCGAAGGGCCTCGAGACTCAGGTGCTCGACAGCTGGAAGGCGATGGATGGGGGCCGCGGCATCGCCGTTGCCGTGCGCTCGTCGGCCACCGCGGAGGACCTTCCGGAGGCGTCGTTCGCCGGCCAGCAGGAGACTTTCCTCAACGTGCGGGGCCCGCAAGCGCTGCTTGCGACGATGCACGCGGTTTACGCGTCGCTCTTCAACGATCGCGCGATCGCTTACCGCGTGCACCAGGGTTTCGATCATGGTCTCGTCGCCCTGTCGGTTGGCGTGCAGACCATGGTGCGGAGCGACCTCGGGGCGAGCGGCGTCATGTTCACGCTCGATACGGATTCCGGATTCCGCGACGTCGTGTTCATCACCAGTTCCTACGGTCTCGGTGAAACCGTCGTACAGGGCGCGGTCAATCCGGACGAGTTCTACGTCTACAAGCCGGCGCTGCGCGCCGGCAAGAGCGCGATCGTCCGGCGCAATCTCGGCGGCAAGGCCATCAAGATGGTGTACGCCGAGCCCGGCTCGAACGAGCGGATCGTCACGGTGGACGTCGCCGCCGCCGACCGCATGCGCTTCTCGCTCGACGATCGCGACGTCCTCGCCCTCGCCAGGCAGGCGCTCGACATCGAGCAGCACTATGGGCGGCCGATGGACATCGAATGGGGCAAGGACGGCGCCACCGGCGAGATCTTCATCCTGCAGGCGCGACCCGAGACGGTCCAGAGCCGCGCCGGCCGGAGCATCCAGCGCTACACGCTCAAGGCGCGTTCACGCGTTATCGTGACCGGCCGCAGTATCGGCCAGCGTATAGGCGCGGGCCCGACGCGCATCATTCGCGACGTGCGAGAGATGGCCCGCGTGCAGCAGGGCGACGTGCTGGTAGCCGACATGACCGATCCCGACTGGGAGCCGGTCATGAAGCGCGCGGCCGCCATCGTCACCAACCGCGGCGGGCGTACCTGCCATGCCGCGATCATCGCGCGCGAGCTCGGCATTCCGGCGGTCGTCGGCTGCGGCAACGCGAGCGAGCTCCTCGCCAAGGTTCCGGCGGTCACCGTTTCCTGCGCGGAGGGCGACACCGGCTACGTGTACGAAGGAGCACTGGACTTCGAGCGCAAGGAAATCGCGCTGGATTCGCTCCCGCCCTGCCCGGTACGCATCATGATGAATGTGGGCAATCCCGATCGCGCGTTCGACTTCGCGGGCATTCCCCACAAAGGGGTCGGTCTCGCGCGCCTTGAATTCATCATCAACCGCATGATCGGCGTGCACCCGAAGGCACTGCTCGATTTCGAGGCGCTCGACGCGGAACTCAAGGAGACGATCCGCCGCCAGATCGCGGGCTACGCCGACCCGGTCTCCTTCTTCATCGAGAAGCTCGCGGAAGGCATCGCGCAGATCGCCGCCGCCTTTGCGCCGGAACCCGTGATCGTGCGCCTCTCGGATTTCAAGTCGAACGAGTATGCGAATCTCATCGGCGGCAAGCACTACGAACCGCACGAAGAGAATCCGATGCTCGGGTTTCGCGGTGCGTCGCGCTACGTGGACGAGAGTTTCCGCCCGTGCTTCGAACTCGAGTGCCGGGCGCTGAAGCGCGTGCGCGAGGACATGGGGCTCACCAACGTGCAGATCATGGTGCCCTTCGTGCGCACGCTCAAGGAAGCGGCGCAGGTCACGGAGCTGCTCGCCGCGAATGGCCACCGCAGCGGCGAGAACGGACTGAAGCTCATCATGATGTGCGAGCTGCCCTCGAACGCCGTGCTCGCGGAGCGCTTCCTCGAGTTCTTCGACGGCATGTCGATCGGCTCGAACGATCTCACCCAGCTCACGCTCGGTCTTGACCGCGATTCGGGAATCGTCGCGCGACTTTTCGATGAACGCGACGATGCAGTGCGCGCGCTCATCTCGACGGCGATAGCCGCGTGCCGCAAGCACGGGAAATACGTCGGCATCTGCGGACAGGGCCCGTCCGATCACCCGGACTTCGCACGCTGGCTGGTCGACCAGGGCATCGACAGCATCTCGCTCAACCCCGACACGGTGGTCGAGACCTGGCTCTTCCTCGCGACGCCTAATCCTTCGAGCGCTGCCTGACGGCCGCATCCGCCGCCTCGCGGTTGCCGTCGTCGAATAGTCCGATGCGCATGCCCGTGATCGTCTGCGGCTCGAGGCAGCGCGCGTTGACGCTGTAGCCGTCGGGATTCGACCGCGGTACGTAGTACGACTTGATGCCGCAATGACGGCAGAAATAGTGCTGCGCGGTGCCGGTGTTGAAGACATAGGTCGCAAGATAGGCCGAGCCCGTGAGCAACCGGAAGCGGCTCCGCGGCACGATGAGATGCAGGAATCCCGTCATCGTGCAGATGGAGCAATTGCATTCGTCGACTTCGAGCATGGCCGGCGCGTCCACCTCGAAGCGCACGGCGCCGCAATGGCAGCCGCCTCGATGCGTGACGACGGCTTGCGCGGTCACGCCGGCTTCCGCCACGGCAATCGATCGAGATCGACATTGCCCCCGGTGATGATGACGCCGACCCGCCGGAATTGCGGCGGCAGGCGCCCCGTGAGGAGGGCCGCGACCGGCACGGCCGATGAAGCCTCGATGAGCAACTTCGTGCATTCGAGGAAGCGGCGCATCGCATCGACGATCTCGGCCTCGCTCACCGTCACGATGGCGCGGCAGTGGCGCCTCGCAATGTCGAAGGTCAATACGCCCAGCGAAGCGCGCAAGCCGTCCGCGATGGTGTCCGGTGCGTCGACAAGGATGCGCTCGCCGGCTGCAAGCGAGCGGGCGGCATCATCGGCCTGCTCCGGTTCCACACCGAAGACGGCAAGGCCGGGCTTCAGGCCGTGAGCCGCGATCAGGGTTCCCGACAGCAATCCACCGCCGCCGACGGGCACCACGATGGCGTCGAGTTCCGGCTCCTCGGCCAGCAGCTCGAGCGTTGCGGTCCCCTGCCCGGCAATGACGCGCGCGTCGTCGTAGGGATGGACGACCTCTGCGCACCTCGTCTCGACCACTCCCGCAAGCGCAGCCTCCCGCGCGATGCGGCCCGGTTTGCAGAGCACGACCTCGGCGCCGTTGCGCCTTACCGCGGCGATCTTCGGCCCCGCGGAATTCTCCGGCATCACCACGACGGCCTTGAGGCCGCCCTCCTTCGCTGCCAGCGCCAGCGCCGTGCCGTGATTGCCCGAGGAATGCGTCGCGACGATGCCGGCGCTACCTGCCTCTCTCAGCGTCGCAACCGCGTTCATGGCGCCGCGAACCTTGAAGGCGCCCGCGCGCTGCAGATTTTCGCACTTGAAGAAGAGGCGCCTGCCGCTTGCCTCATCGAGCGCACGTGAAGTGATGACCGGCGTCCGATGGATCGATTGCGCGATGCGCCGCGCAGCACGCTCGACGTTTGCGAAGGAGACGGGATCCGCCGTCATGGCCGCTCCTGGCGCAGAAACACCAGGCTCCGATTGTTCGCCGGCATCGCGTAGTCCGCGGCAGGCTCGAGCCCGGCTGCGCGCGCGAACCCGAACAGCACCCGGTCGTCGCGCAGGCCCATGTGCGCCGCGCGGGCGCGCAGATCCGCGTCGAAGGCCCGATTGGATGTGCTGGTGAATTCGCCGTTGCGATTCACGGGTCCGTAGAGAAAGAGGAACCCGCCGTCGCGCAGCACACGCCCGGCGCCCATGAACATTTTTTCCACCGCCTCGACCGGCATGATGTGCGCCGTGTTGGCCGTGAAGACACCGTCATAGGGCCCATCCGGCCACCTTCCCGTCAGCACGTCGAGTTCCAGCGGCTCAAGCACATTCGCGAGCTTCGCCGACAGGATCCACGCCCGGATGCCCGGGTGATTCCCCGGCAAGTCGCTCGTCTGCCAGGCGATCCCCGGATATCGCTCACCGAAATAGACCGCGTGCTGGCCGGTACCGCTTCCGATCTCGAGCACGCGACCTTCGGCCGGCAGCCACTCGGCAAGGCGCGCGTCTATGGGCTCGCGATTCCGCTCGCAAGCCGCGGCAACGGGCAGGGTCACGTCGTGACCGGCGTCGCGTACGCAGCCGCGATGAAGTGGCGCCGATAGTGCTCGAGCTCGCGCACGGAATCACGGATGTCGTCGAGGGCGAGGTGTCGCGAGCCCTTTTCCACCGAAGCCGCAATCGCCGGCGCCCAGCGGCGAGCCAGTTCCTTCACACTGCTCACGTCGAGATTGCGGTAATGGAAGAAACGCTCGAGCGTCGGCATGTGGCGCGCCAGGAACCGGCGATCCTGGCAGACACTGTTGCCGCACATCGGCGATACCCCGGGCTCGAGGTAATCGGACAGGAATGTGATGCTGCAGCGCTCGGCCTCGGCAACCGCCACGGCACTCGCCTTGACGCGATCGATGAGGCCCGATGCGCCATGCTGGCGCTGATTCCATTCATCCATGAGCGCGAGGACCGCTTGCGGCTGGTGGATGGCGAGCGCCGGGCCCTCCGCCAGGATCCTGAGGTCCTTGTCGGTCACGAGGGTTGCGATCTCGATGATGTGGTCGAGATCGGGCTTGAGGCCCGTCATCTCGAGGTCGATCCAGATCAGGTTGTCGGCGTGGCGCGCCATCGATCCCCGCAGCGGTTGTCCGCCATTCTAGCAGACGCTAAGCTGCGGGCCCCTCTATGACTCCGCAAGTGTTTGCCTTCGTCGCGCTGCTCGCCCTCGTCACGGTCACACGGCTGTGGCTGCTTGGCAGACAACGCAGTGCCGTCGGGCGCGCCCGCGATCGGGTTCCCGCTGAATTTGCGGACGACGTGCCGCTCGCCGCCCACCAGAAAGCTGCGGACTACACGCGGGCAAAGATCGGCATCGGCGGCGTTGAGACGATCCTCGAGGCGGGCGTTGCCCTCTTCATCACCGTCGGCGGCGGCTTTGCATTGGTGGATGGATTCTTTCGCGCACACGGCCTGGACGGGGTGGCGCTCGGACTCGCGGTCATCGCCGTCATTGGCGGCGCATCGGCGCTCATCGGCTGGCCTTTTTCGCTGTACCAGACCTTCATCATCGAAGCGCGCTTCGGCTTCAACCGGACGAGCTGGGCTCTCTACCTCGCGGATTGCGCCAAGGCCCTGCTGCTCGCGCTGGTGCTCGGAGCGCCTCTGCTGGCGGTGGTGCTCTGGCTGATGCGCACGGCGGGCGAGCACTGGTGGCTATACGCCTGGTGCGTCTGGTTCGGTTTCAACGTCGTGCTGCTCTGGGCCTACCCGGCCTTCATCGCGCCGTGGTTCAACCGCTTCCTGCCGCTCACCGATGAAACACTGAAGGCGAAAGTCGAGGCCCTGATCGCGCGCTGCGGCTTTTCGAGTCGCGGAGTCTTCGTGATGGACGGTTCGCGGCGGTCGAGCCACGGCAACGCCTATTTCACGGGCTTCGGCCGCAACAAGCGCATCGTGCTCTTCGACACGCTGGTCTCGCGCCTGGCTCCCGAGGAGGTCGAGGCCGTCCTCGCCCACGAGCTCGGCCACTACCGGCTGCACCATATCCGCCAGCGGCTCATCGTTTCCGCGCTCACGAGCCTTGCCGCGCTCGCCCTCCTCGGGTGGCTGACGCGCGAGCCGCTCTTCTTCGAGGCATTCGGCGTTGCCCTACCTTCCGCGCATGCCGCGCTCGTCATCTTTTCGATTGCCGCGCCGCTCTGCACTTTCTGGATCACGCCGATCGCCGCCGTCTGGTCGCGCCGCCATGAGTTCGCCGCCGATGAATTTGCCGCGGCGTACACGCCAGCGAGCGCTCTCGCCCGCGCCCTCGTGAACCTCTACAAGGATAACGCGACTTCGCTCACACCCGACGCCGTCTATTCCTTCTTCTACGACTCGCATCCGCCCGCGCGCATCCGCATCGCACGCCTGCGCGAGCCGGCGCCCTGACGCCGGCTGCCTGACGCACCGTGCCGCTCGAAACCGGACGCATCGTCGCAAGCTTTGGCCGCTCGGTGCTGGTCGAAGACGCGGCCGGCGGACGCCTCGACTGCGCCATTTTCGGCCGCAAGCTCGAGCTGGTCTGCGCCGATCGCGTGCGCTTCGAGCGCCATGGCAGCAATCGTGGCATCGTGCATGAGGTGCTGCCGCGCCGCTCGTTCATCTCCCGCAGCAACACTCGCGGTGAGTCCGAGCCGGTAGCGTCGAATGCCACGCAGCTCATCGTGGTCCTCGCGCACCCGCCGCTGCCCGACTTCTATCTTGTCGACCGTTACCTCGCGGCTGCAGAAGCAGCCGCGCTGCCGGCGATCGTCGTCCTCAACAAGGCGGATCTCGGCTCCGATCGGAACGACGAGTGCCGCGGTGAGCTCGCGGGCTGGCGCGCACTCGGCTACACGACGGCTGAAGTCTCCGCGCTCACCGCCACCGGCCTCGACGCGCTCGGCGATTCGCTGCGTGGCCACACGAGTCTCCTGGTCGGCCAGTCCGGCGTCGGCAAGAGCTCGCTGCTGAACGCGCTCGCGCCGCTGGCAGACGTCGAGACGCGCGAGGTCGTGACAAAGACGGGCAAAGGCAGCCACACGACGACGCGCACCGCGCTCTACAAGCTGCCGGCGGGCGGCGAGCTCCTCGATTCGCCGGGGGTGCGCGACTTCGCACCCGGCGCGGATCTGCTGCGCAGTGTCGCCGACGGCTTTCGGGAGATTGCCGCGGCCGCTCGTGGCTGCCGCTTCACCGACTGCCGGCACGCCGACGAGCCCGACTGCGCGGTGCGCGACGCCGCGGATGCCGGCGCCATTGCGCAGCGGCGCTATCGGAGTTTCTTGCAGCTGCGCGAGCTCATGGATCGCCTCGCGACGCGTCGCCGCGGCTACTGAGCCGCCTTCAGGATACGGGTTGGCGACCCGCCATCGCGTGTGCGAGCGTGCCGCCGTCCACGAACTCGAGCTCGCCGCCCACCGGCACACCGTGCGCGATGCGGGTGATGCGAAGCTTGCGCTTCATCGCGAGTTCCGCGATGAAGTGCGCCGTCGCCTCGCCCTCGACCGTCGGATTGGTAGCCAGGATCACTTCCCGGACCTCCGGTTGCGCCAGCCGCACTTCGAGGAGGTCGATGCCGAGCTCGGCCGGCCCGATGCCATCGAGCGGCGACAGATGCCCCATCAGGACGAAGTAGCGTCCGCGGAAGCTCGCCGACTGCTCGATGGCAAGCACGTCGGCGGGCGATTCGACGATGCACAACAGGCTCTCGTCACGCCCCGGCGCGCCGCAGACTTCGCAGAGGCCCCGCTCCGCGAGCATGCGGCAACGCGAACAGTGGCCGATGTCCGCCAGTGCGCGGGTGATCGCGCCTGCGAGCAGCTGCGCCTGCGGCCGCTCGCGCTCCAGGAGGTGCAGCGCCATGCGCTGCGCGCTTTTCGGGCCGACGCCCGGCAGACAGCGCAACGCTTCGATCAGCTGGGCGAGCCCCTCGGGATATTTCATCAGTCAGAGCGGCAGCTTGAAGCCCGGCGGCAGCGGCACGCCTTGCGCGATGCCTGCGAACATCTGCTGGGTGCTCGCCTCGATCTTGTGGACGGCATCGTTGATCGCGGCCGCCAGCAGGTCCTCCAGCATTTCCTTGTCCTCGCCGACGACGCTGCGGTCGATTTCAACGCCCCGCACCTCGTGACGCCCGTTCATCCTCACCTTCACCATGCCGCCCCCCGCCTCGCCGGCAACCTCGAGCGCCGCGAGCTTCTCCTGGGCCTGCTGCATTTTCTCCTGCATCTGCTGGGCCTGTTTCATCAACTGCCCGATTCCACCACCACGCATGTTGTTCATCTCCTGGAAGCCGCGCTCAGTTGACGGGTTTGACGGATTCGGCGACGACGACGCCGCCGAGGCGTTCCTTGACGGCGCGCACCAGCGGATCTTCCTCGAGTGCCGCCCGCGCCGCATCGAGCCTTTCGTCCGACACACGGGCCTGCTGGCGCGCCGGCGTCTCGACCGACGCCTCCGCCACCTCGATGGACAGCCGGATGTCGCGGCCCGCGAGACGCGACAGCGCTTGCGCGAGTTTCTCTTCGATCTGGCGCGTGCGCAGCTGCTGGCTGCGGGCGTCAAGGCGCAGGCGCACGGTGCCGTCATCGAAGCCGGCCCACGCGCAATTGCCGGCGAGCTGACGGGCGGCTCCCTGATCAAGCTGCGTGACGACGGCAGCCCAGGCTTCGGCCGAACCGAAGGGGGCGGTGGGCGCAGAGACGGCCGACACGGCAGGCGACGGTGACGGAGCTGCACGCGGCACCGTCGTGCGCGGCACCGAGGGAACTGGGGCCTCACGACCCTTCGATGAAGTGCCGTCATCCAGTGCCGGCCGGAAAGCCAGCATGCGTAGCAGCGTCATCTCAAAGCCGCTGCGCGCGTCCGGTGCGAAATCGAGGTCGCGGCGCCCGTTCAAGGCGATCTGGTAGTAGAGCTGCAGGTCCTCCGCACCGATCGCAGCGGCGAGGCGCTGCAGCGTTTCGACTGCGTACAACTCGTCCTCGGGTCCGTCCGCGATCGCCTGCGTCAGCGCAACCTTCTGCACCAGCGAGGCGAGCTCGCCGAGCGCCTGGGCGAAATCCGGCGCGCGCTCAGCGAGCGTTGCGACTTCCTCGAGGAGGCCGCGTGCATCGCCTGCGGCGAGCCGCTCCAGCAGGCGAACGATGTGACCGCGATCGACCGTCCCGAGCATCTCCCGGGTCGGCTCTTCCGCGACGCGGCCGGCGCCGAAGGCGATGACCTGGTCCGCGAGGCTCAGGGCGTCGCGCATGCTGCCTTCGGCCGCCCGCGCGATGAGCGTGAGCGCGGCCGGCTCGAACTCGATGGCCTCCGCGACGAGTATGTGGCGCAGGCGTTCGACGATGAGCGCCTGGGGCAGCCGCTTGAGATTGAACTGCAGGCAGCGCGACAGCACGGTCACCGGGAGTTTCTGCGGCTCGGTGGTCGCGAGCAGGAACTTCACGTGCGGCGGCGGCTCCTCGAGCGTTTTCAGGAGCGCGTTGAAGGAATGGTTCGAGAGCATGTGGACCTCGTCGATGAGGTACACCTTGTAGGCGCCGCTCGTCGGTGCGTACTGCACGTTGTCGAGGAGCTCGCGCGTGTCGTCGACCTTGGTTCGGGACGCGGCATCGACCTCGATCAGGTCGACGAATCGTCCCTCGTCGATCTCGACGCAGGCCGCGCACTTGCCGCAGGGCCTGGAGCTCACGCCGGTTTCGCAATTGAGCGACTTGGCAACGAGCCGCGCGATGGTGGTCTTGCCAACACCGCGCGTGCCGCTGAAGAGGAACGCATGATGCAGGCGGCCGGAATCGAGGGCGTGCACCAGCGCCTTCACCACGTGTTCCTGGCCGGCCAGCTCCGCGAAACTTCGCGGCCGCCATTTGCGTGCTAGTACCCGGTAGCTCATCTGACCTCGGATCTGAAGCCGATCACGCGCGATCCGCCGATGGAGGCGACCCGCGCCGGCACCTCTCCGGCACCCGATGTCGCCGCTGCCGCTGCTCCCTTCCGGGCCTGACGGGGTTCACGGCTTATCGTCGCGGAGAAACCGACGCGAGCCGCCATTGAGTGGCGGAGAGAGTGGGATTCGAACCCACGAACACCCGTGAAGATGTTACTGGAATTCCAGTCCAGCGCCTTCGACCGCTCGGCCATCTCTCCGCGGCTTGTGTCCTCATCGAACCGCAGCGCGGTCGCGAAGCCTACCCGAGCCCCGCGCCCCGTACAACGCGCATGCCCGCCTCGTTCGCTTACTTTTTCCCTGCCCGCCATGCAGTGCCGGAATCAGCGGCGAATCATGAAGCCGAATCGGATCTCGTCGAGATCGGCTGAACCGGTCCCCTTGCTGAAATCGTACCAATGCTTCTCGTAGCCCAGCCGCAAGCTGTAACCGCGCTGAAAGTCCCAGCGCAGGCCAATGCCGGCCTGATAGGTCAAAGAATCGAAGCTGCGTGTGTTCCGGTAGGCGGTGCAGATCTGACCGTACCACGGGTCCCACCAGCAACCGACCGACACCTGGCCGCTCGGCACGTTGGTATCGATGAAGGACCAGCCGAGCCCGGCCGTTACGTAAGGCGTGATGTTGCGGTCAAGAATGTTGTAGTTGAAATTGATACGCGGAGTCCAGGCCTCGTAATCGCCATTCAGGCTGATCGACGGCAGCGGCGGCACGTCACCCGAGACGATCGTTGCCAGGTAACCGGTGTTCTGCCAATCGAAGGCGCCCTGCAATTCAAGGTGTGGATTGAAGCGGTAGCCGAAGGTCAGCGAGACTCCCTCGTCGCTGCTGGTCGACACCGTCGAGCCGCCCTCAAAAGACCAATCGGCGGAGTTCAGGTACATCACGTCGAAGCCCCACTCCCAACCGCGGTCCCTCATGCTCGATGTCGGCGCCAGCAGCGGCTCACCCGCCTGCGCAGCGCTTGCCGACTTGTCGTCCTTCTGGCCCTGGGCACCCGTCTCGCCCGCGACCTCGCTCCGATAGCGGGGCGGTTCATCGAGGCAGGCCCCCGACTGCGTGCGCGGCGCCTCGGGAGTCGCGATGTCGGGGACGACGAGCGCGTCGCGCGTGTCGGGAGCATCGAAACCCGCGGGCACTTTCAGGCGTGCTATCGATTGGCTCGTCTCGTAGTCCTGCGGCTTTTCGCACTCCTTGTCGGGGTGCAGGAGTCCGCAGCCCGAACCGAGTGCGGCGCAGAACATCGTCAACAGGAACATCGATCGTTTCATCCATCATCCTTTATTTCAGGGCGCCAGCGCGTTGCAGTGCCATGCGCACGGGAGCGTGGTGCTCCTCCGCGAGCGGCGTCAGGGGCAGGCGCAAACCGCGCCCGATCATACCCATTTCCGCCAGCGCCCATTTGACCGGAATCGGATTCGCCTCGAGAAAGAGCTTCAGGTGCAGGTCGGCGAGCGTCGCATCGATTTTCTCCGCGCGCGCCTCATCGCCGCCCGTGGCGGCCGCGCACATCTCGCGCATGGCGCGCGGCGCGACGTTCGCGGTAACCGAAATCACGCCCCGCGCACCGGCCAGCATGCTCTGGCGCGCAATCGAATCTTCGCCCGCGATCACGGCGAAGCTCTCGCGGCTACGCTCGAGGATGTCGCGCACCCGGCCAACCTGCCCGGCCGCCTCTTTGACGGCAACGATCCGCGGGTGGGCCGCGAGCCGGGCAACCGTTGCCGGCAATAAGTCCACTGCCGTGCGGCTCGGCACGTTGTATAGAATGACCGGAGCCTGGGAAACCTCTGCCGCGGCCATGAAATGACGATACAGGCCTTCCTGGGACGGGCGATTGTAATAAGGAGTCACGATCAGCACGCCGGCCGCACCGAGCCCCGACAGCGCCCGCGTTCGTTCGACGGTGCCTGCCGTCGAATTCGTCCCGGTGCCCACGATCACTGGAATGCGGTCCGCCGCCGCCTCGAGCGCCTGTTCCGTGAGACCGGCGACCTCGGCGGCGCTTAGAGTGGGAGACTCGCCGGTGGTTCCGGCCACGACGATCGCATCCGTCCCCTCGGCGATATGCCATTCGACCAGGCGCCGCCAGGCAGCCGCGTCGATGCCGCCGTCGTCGGTCATCGGGGTGACGACGGCGACCATGCTGCCCGAAAACATGCGGATCCTCCGTACGGGGGAGGCGCGATGTTACGGACGCGTTGCCGGCCCCGCAAGCGAGCGGTGATGGCGTTCCCACGCTTGGGCGCAGCCGGTACACTTCAGGTCGACAGCCCACCCCATGACCGCTCCCGACCATCTCATGAAGCAGCATCTGGCGATCTCGGCGATCGGGAGCGATCGCACGGGCATGGTTCACGATCTGACCCGGGTGGTCGCGGACTGCGGGGGCAACATCGCCGAAAGCCGCATGACGGCCCTCGGCGCGGAGTTCGCCATGCTGGTGCTCGTCACCGGCAACTGGCACACCGTGGCGCGGCTCGAGACGGAGCTGAAGCGTCTCGCGGAGACCTCCGGGCTCGCGATCAATGTGCGCCGCACGGAACAACGCGGCAGCCGCGCGGACATGCTGCCTTATTCGGTCGACGTGGTTTGCCTCGACCAGACCGGCATCGTTTCGGGGCTTTCCGGCTTCTTCTCGACACGGGGCATCGATATCGCGGAGCTCTCGACGCGCGCCTATGCCGCCGCGCACACCGGCGCGCCGATGTTTTCCATCCAGATGATCGTCAACGTGCCGAGCCGCATCCAGGTCGCGAGCTTGCGCGAGGAGTTCATGGACTTCTGCGACCGCATGAATCTCGATGCCATCCTGGAACCCGTCAAGAGCTGACGGCGCTCATCCGGAAGCAACGCGTGGCCAAGGTCGCTCTCGGCAAGAAACTCCCGGATTTTTCCGTCGCGTCGACCGGCGGCACCTGGCGACCTGCGGATGCTGCCGGCAAGGCGCTCGTGATCTATTTTTACCCGCGGGACAACACGCCGGGCTGCACCAGGGAAGGCGAAGACTTCCGCGACCTGTCGCCGGACTTTCGCAAGGCGGGTGCCGTGATCCTCGGCGTATCGCCGGACAGTCTCGAGTCGCACGCGAAATTCCGCGCCAAGATGAATTTCCCGTTCGATCTCTTGAGCGATCCGGACAAGAAGGTCTGCGGCCTGTTCGATGTGTTCCGCGAGAAGAGCCTGTACGGGCGCAAGTTCATGGGGGTCGAGCGCAGCACCTTCCTCATCGACGCGACTGGCGTCGTGCGCGAGGAATGGCGCAAGGTGAAAGTGACCGGCCACGCCAAGGCTGTCCTCGAGGCCGCGCGCAAACTTTAATGAGACAGCAGGTCGTAACATTCGCGGCGGGCGCCTGGACGGGGAGACCCTTTCGGGATCGCAAAAAAACAGGACGTTTTTTCCGAAGCCTCCAGGGATGGATTTACGGCGGTCCCGAAAGGGTCTCCCCGTCCAGGCGCCCCCGATAGCAAGTGACAGGCAAGCCGAAAAAGGAGCAGCGGCGCATCTTCGTGCTCGACACGAACGTGCTGATGCACGACCCCGCGGCGATCTTCCGCTTCGAGGAACACGACATATACCTCCCCATGGTCGTGCTCGAAGAGCTCGACGCCGGCAAGAAGGGCCTCACCGAATCCGCCCGCAACGTGCGGCAGGTCAGCCGCTTCCTCGACGAGCTGATGCACGGGGCCGCGAAGGAACACATCGACCGCGGGCTCGAGCTGCCCTGCGGACGCCAGGGCAATCACGGCAAGAAGCCGTCGACGGGCCGACTCTTCTTCCAGACCCGTCACCTCGACAGCGGTCTGCCGCCGTCGCTTCCCGGTCATGGCGCCGACAACGCCATCCTCGGCTACACCGTCGCGCTCGCCCGCGAGCACGCGGACGCGCTCGTCACGCTGGTGTCGAAGGACATCAACCTGCGCATCAAGGCGGCCATCATCGGAATTCACGCGGAGGACTACTACAGCGACAAGACCATCGAGGATGCCGACCTCCTCCACACCGGCACGCAGGCGTTGCCGGCGGATTTCTGGGAGAAGCAGGGATCGAAGCTCGAGTCCTGGCAGGACCACGCGCGCACCTTCTATCGCATCCACGGCGCCGTCACGCACGACTGGTACCCGAACGAATTCGTATTCCAGCCGACCGAGAGCGGCATCGAAGCCATCGTCCGCAAGATGGAAGACGATGCGGCGGTGCTCGAGATCACGCAGGATTTCCGCAACGAACGGCGCGGCATCTGGGGCATCACGGCGCGCAACCGCGAACAGAACTTCGCCCTGAACCTGCTGATGGACCCCGAGATCGAGTTCGTCACGATCCTCGGGCCGGCGGGCACCGGCAAGACGCTGCTCGCGCTCGCGGCCGGCCTGGCGCAAACGCTCGAGGGCAACCGCTACAGCGAAATCATCATGACGCGCGTGACGATACCGCTTGGCGAAGACATCGGCTTCCTGCCGGGCACCGAAGAGGAAAAGATGGAGCCCTGGATGGGGGCCCTCATGGACAACCTGGAGGTACTCACGCAGAGCCAGGAAGGCGGCAACTGGGGCCGCGCGGCGACCAACGACCTGCTGCGCAACCGCATCAAGATCCGCTCGCTCAACTTCATGCGCGGCCGCACGTTCCTGAATCGCTACATCATCGTCGACGAGGCACAGAACCTCACGCCGAAACAGATGAAGGCGATCGTCACCCGTGCGGGTCCGGGCACGAAAATGCTCTGCCTCGGCAACATCGCCCAGATCGACACGCCCTATCTGACGGAAACGACGACCGGACTCACGTACGTCGTCAACCGTTTCCGGGGCTGGCCGCATTCGGGCCACGTGACGCTGGTGCGCGGCGAGCGCTCGCGACTTGCGGACTACGCTTCGGATATCCTGTAGGGGCCGCGGCCGCCGGCACGAGAACTATTGAGGGACGTCCCGGTCGAAACCCGCCGCAAGCCCTCGACCCAGGCCGCACAGCTCCACAATCCCGGACCCGCCTTGGCACGATTTCGCGCAACTCTCGCTTCCCTGCTCGCCGCAGCGTCGCTGACGGTGCTTGGTCTCGCCGCGAGCGCCGGACCCGGCGACGACCTGCCCGACATCGGCACGCCGGCCGATACGGCGCTCTCGCAGAACGACGAGTACCAGATCGGCCTGATGGTGATCAAAGGGCTGCGCGACGCGGGCCAGATCCTCGAGGATCCGGAGGCGACGGAGTACCTGCAGAGCATCGGCTCGCGGCTTGCGACCCATGCGACCGAGGGTCACGTGCCGTTTCAGTTCTTCGTCGTCAAGGACCACACCATCAACGCCTTCGCCCTGCCGGGCGGCTTCGTTTGCGTGAATTCGGGGCTGATACTCGCGACCGCCAACGAGAGCGAGCTCGCCGGCGTGATGGCGCACGAAATCGCGCACGTCACGCAGCGGCACATCGCGCGCGGCATACGCGCGCAGAGCAAGTCCGGCATGGCGTCGGCCGCGGCACTGCTCGCGGCCATCCTCATCGGAGCCGCAACCGGAAGCGCCGACGCCGCACAGGCCGGCATCGTGCTCGCCCAGGGCGCGGCGGCCCAGCAGCAGCTCAACTTCTCGCGCGCGGCGGAATATGAGGCGGACCGGGTCGGGATCACCTACATGGGCGCCGCCGGCTTCGATGCGCGCGCGATGCCGGCCTTCTTCGACACGCTCAATCGCAAGAGCGGCGGGCCGGGCCGCGTGCCGGAATTCCTGCAGGACCATCCGGTCACGAGCAATCGCATCGCCGAAGCCAAGAATCGCGCGGACCAGATGCCGAAGATCAAGGCGACGGACAGCGTCAGTTTCGCGCTCGTGCGCGAGCGGCTGCGGGTATTTGCGCTCGATGACGGCGGCGATCCGGTGGAGAGCTACCGGCGGGCCGCGATCAGCGCGAATGCGCCGGGCGACAGCCGCCAGTACGGCGACGCGCTCGCGCGCATCGAGGGCGGGCATGCGGACACGGCAACCGTGGAGCTTGCGCAGCTCATCCAGCAGCACGACGACGTGATTCTGTATCGCTCGGCGTATGGCCAGGCCCTCGCAAAATCAGGCGACGTACCGGGCGCGCTGCGCAGCTTCGAAACGGCGATGGGTCTCTTCCCGCGCAATGTCCCCTTGACGGTGCGGTACGCCGAAACGCTCCTCGGCGCCGGCCAGGCGGACAAAGCCCACCATGTGCTGCTCGATCTGTTCAACGTGGTCCCGCCGACGCCCGATCAGATCCGGCTGACGGCGCTTGCCGCGAACAGCGCGGGCGACGTCGCGGATGCCTACTTCTACATGTCGGAGTACCACATTGTCGGCGGCGACCTCGCGCTCGCGGCCAGCCAGCTGCAGATGGCCCTGGCCGTACCTGGCCTCACCCAGATTCAGCGAGCCCGATTCCAGGCGCGCCTCGAACAGATTCGCGAGGTGCTGCCGAAGAATCAACGGGTGAACTACGGCGAACCTTCCCCACCGCCGCAGGAGCCAGCGCCCGGTTCGGGTCCCGGATAGAATGTCGGCGCCCCGATTCCGGGGATCGTCACGGAGTGTCCTTGCATGTTTTTCACCGCCCTGCGATCGGTCGCCGGTCGCCGCGGATTCGCACTGTTCGCCGTTCTCTTGCTCGCCGGCTGCGCCGCCGCGCCGGGCAAGCGCGATCCCCACGATCCCTGGGAGCGCATGAACCGCGCCACCTACAAGTTCAACGACACGATGGACCGCGCCTTCGTCAAACCGATCGCGGTCGGCTACAAGAAAGCCGTGCCGCGCCCCGTGCGCATCGGCATCGGCAACTTCCTCGGTAATCTCGGCTATACGCGCACGATGGTGAACGACCTGCTGCAGGCGAAATTCAAGGCGTTCGCGAGCGACACGGGCCGCTTCGTCCTCAATTCGACGGTCGGTATCGGCGGCATCCTCGACCCCGCAAGCGATGCGGGGCTGCCGAGGAATGAAGAAGATTTCGGCCAGACGCTCGGCCGCTGGGGCGTCAAGCCGGGACCCTACCTGATGCTGCCGCTTCTCGGACCCTCGTCCGTACGAGACACGATCGGCATCTATCCCGACTGGAAGACCGATCTCAAGGAAAATGCGAAGGATCCGTGGATGGATTTCACTCTCGCCGCCGTTGCGCTGCTCGGGCGTCGCGTCGAACTGCTAAACGTCGAAGATACCTACAAGAATGCGTACGACCCGTACGTCTTCATCCGCAATGCCTACCTGCAGCATCGCGAGTACCAGGTGACCGACGGCGAAGTCGAGGAACAGCCGACCGAGGAAGAGCCGATCGACGAGGACGAGGCTACGTCGCCGGATTCACCGCAGGGGCCGTGACGCCGCCCACGGGCCCCGTCCAGCGCTCGCCTGCATGCAGCAGGTCCGTCACTTCGCTGATGCGCGCGATCGCGAGGATCGGCTTTGGAATATCGAAGTAGCGGATCTCGCGGCGATAGTGCTTCGCCCAGTTGATCCATTCGAGCAGGAGCGCAAGGCCTGCGCTGTCGCTTTGCGTGACACCGGAGAGATCGATCTTGAGGACCGCATGCTCCGCGAACGCGGGCTTGCTCGCCGCGAGGATTTCCTTCGCGGTCGTGAAGCCGAGCGCGCCGCGCACCGCAAAGCGGCCGCCGCCGAGTTCCGCGAGCTCGAAGCGGGGGGTGTCTTGCGTCACTGGGCGGGACGCTTCACGCCCTGCTTCTCGAGCCGCTCGATCACCGAGTCGAGCCCCTTCTGGTCGATTTCGGCGCCGAAGTCCGTCCGATAGCTCTTGACGTAGGAAATGCCTTCGATGCTGACGTCGTAGGCCTTCCAGCCCTTGTCGGTCTTGCGCAGGCTGTAGTTGACCGGAATCTGTACGCCATTGTCGCGCTTGACCGTCGTGCGAATGAGCGCCCGCCCAGTACTGATGTCGCCCTTGAACGGCAGGATGGTCATGCGGTCGGCCGTGAATTCGAGCAGCGCCGTGCCGTAGTTCTTGAGGAGCGCCTGATAGAACGCATCGATGAAACGCCTGCGCTGCTCGGCCGTTGCCGTGCGCCAGTGTTTCGCAAGCACTTGCTGCGCCGAGTACTCGGTGTCGAAGTGCGGCAGCAGGACGCGATCGACCAGTGCGTAGACCTTGGTCGGATCCTTGCGATAGTCGGCGCGGTGCGCGTCGAGTTCCTTCAGCATCTCGGTCGCGGCGTTCTGCACGATCTGGCTCGGCTCGTCCGCCTCCGCCGCCACCGCGGCCACCGCCGTACCGCCAAGCCAGAGGCCGGCGCCGAGCGTCGCCATCCAGATACGGATCATTTGGCTCCCTCCCCTGGGGTCTTGCCCTTGCTCTCGGCGAAGTTCACCAGGAACTTGCTGATGAGATTCTCGAGCACGAGCGCCGACTGCGTGAGCTCGATCTGATCGCCGTCCTTGTAAAAGGTTTCAGAACCACCGGCCGTCATGCCGATGTACTGGCTGCCCAAGAGGCCCTGCGTAAATATCGCCGCGTCGCTGTCGTCCGGGATTTTGTTGAATTGCGGGTCGACGCGCATATGGACGAGCGCGCGATAATCGGAGCTGTCGAATTCGATCCCCGTTACGCGGCCGACCGTGACTCCCGCCATCGACACCGGCGCTCCGACTTTGAGCCCGCCGATATTGTCGAACTTGGCCGTAAGCACGTAGCCCGTCGCCTGCATGCCGACGCGCTCGGCCGTGATCTGGGTCACCATGAAGATGAGCGCGGCAATGCCGAACAGGACGAATAGTCCCGTTCCGATTTCCATGGCGCGTGTCTGTCGCATGTCGGAGATCCCCTAGAGCATGTACGCCGTCAGGACGAAATTGAGCACCAGCGTCACGACGGAGGAGATGACGACGGTGCGGGTCGTGGCTCGGCCGACGCCTTCGGCCGTCGGCACGGAATTGAATCCCTCGTAGACGGCGATCAGGCTGCAGGCGATGCCGAACACGGTACCCTTGACCATGCCTTCGGTGATGTCGCCGATCTCGACCGCCGAGCGCATCTGCGACCAGAAACTGCCGGAGTCGATGCCGACCTGCTCGACGCCGACCAGTTGCACGCCGAAAATGCCGATCGCGATGAAAATCGCCGTGAGACAGGGCATCGCGAAAACGCCGCCGAGGAAGCGCGGCATCACGACGCGGCGCACGGGATCGACCGCCATCATCTGCATGGCGGACAGCTGATCGGTCGCGCGCATCAAGCCAATCTCGGATGCGAGCGCCGTGCCCGCCCTGCCGGCGAACAGGAGCGCCGTCATCACGGGTCCGAGCTGCTTGCACAGGGCAAGGGCCGCTCCGGCGCCGAGAATCTCCTCCGAGCCGACGCGCGAGAGGAGGTCGTAGCCGAGGAGCCCGAGCACCATCCCCACGAACAGTGCGCAGGTCATGATGATGACGAGCGACAGCGCACCCGCATTGTAGGTCTGGTGCACGATGAGCCGCGGCCTCAAGAGCGCCGCCGGCGTGAAGGCGACGAGCTGCAGGAAGAAGAGGAACACGCGCCCGAGGGTTGCGAGCGTCTCGCGCGCGGAGTAACCGACGTCGCGTGCAATGGCGATCATTGCGAGTCCCGCGTACGCCGCCGCCGGTCGCCGCGCGCGAGCAGCTGCACGCTGTAATCGGGCGCCGGGAAATGGAACGGGACGGGGCCGTCGGCCATGCCGTTCATGAATTGCCGGACGATGTCCGAGGTATTCGCGTGAAGATCGGCGGGGCTGCCGGAGGCGACCACGCGGCCCTCCGCAAGCAGATACGACTCATCAGCGATCGTCGAGAGCTCCTGAACGTCGTGCGATACGACGATGCTCGTGATGCCGAGCGCATCGTTCATCTGGCGGATGAGCCTCAGGATCACGCCGAGCGAAATGGGATCGAGGCCCGCGAACGGCTCGTCGTAGATGAGGATGTCCGGATCCATGACGATGGCGCGCGCGAGCGCCACGCGCCGGGCCATGCCGCCCGACAATTCCGACGCGAACATTTCCGCGGCGCCGCGCAAGCCCACCGCGTGCAGCTTCGTGAGAACGATGTGCCGGATGAGCCGTTCCGGCAGATCCGTGTGCTCGCGCAATGGAAAGGCCACGTTCTCGAAGACATCGAGATCGGTCAGCAGGGCGCCGTTTTGAAACAGCATCCCCATGCGCCGGCGCAGTCCGTAAAGGCCCGCGCGACTGAGCGTCGACAAGTCGAGGCCATCGACGACGATCGAGCCCTCGTCGGGCCGGATCTGGCCGGTCATCAGCCGCAAGAGCGTCGTCTTGCCGGTGCCGCTCGGGCCCATGATCGCGGTGATCCGCCCGCGCCGCATGCCGATGTCCAGGCCCGAGAACACAGGCCGCCGTCCGACGGCGTAGTGCAGGCCCCGGATCTCGACCAGATTGTCGGACGGCTGCTGCGCCCCGCCGGCCGCGACAGACGGCGCAGCGGTATTCACGCGGCCTGGGTTTCCATCGACGCGTGGTAGCGTCCGCTCGCCGCGAGACCGTTCAACTTCGCGCGCTTGGCAAAGGCCTTCTGACCGGCGGCGAACTGCGCATCGAGCCCCTTCCAGGCCGACAGCGCCGGCGCCTGCAGGGCCCGGCCGTAACTGAATGTGAGCGCCCAGGGGAGATTGCCCATCGCGTTCATGAGATTCAGGTGCTCGGTGGCCTCTTCCGGGCCCTGGCCGCCCGAAAGGAAGGCGATGCCGGGAACCGCGGACGGCACATGACGCTTGAGGCACCGGATGGTCGCTTCCGCGACCCGTTCCGCTCCCGCGCGCTTCGGCGACTTCATTCCCGAGATCACCATGTTGGGCTTGAGCACCATGCCTTCCAGATACACGCGCTGGGCATGCAGTTCCGCGAACACCTTCGCGAGCACGGCGTCTGTGACTTCCTCGCAGCGCTCGATCGAATGGCCGCCGTCCATCAGCACTTCCGGCTCGACGATCGGTACGATGCTCGTTTCCTGGCAGAGCGTCGCGTAGCGCGCGAGCGCGTGGGCGTTGACGTGTATCCCGTAGGCGGACGGAATGCCGTCCGCGATGTCGATGACCGCGCGCCACTTCGCAAATCGCGCCCCGAGCCCGTAGTACTCCTTCAACCGGTCGCGCAGGCCGTCCAGGCCTTCGGTGATGACCTCGCCGGGCGCTCCGGCCAGCGGCTTGGTGCCGGCGTCGACCTTGATACCCGGCACGATCCCGAGCCGCTTCAGGTATTCGGCGAATGCGATCCCGGTCTTGGTCTTCTGGCGCAGGGTCTCGTCATAGAAGATGACGCCGCTGATGTAGTCGGCCGCGCCGGGCGCCGTAAACAGCATTTCCCGGTACAGGCGCCGATGTTCCTCCGTCGACTCGAGCTTGATGCTGTCGAAGCGCTTCTTGATCGTACCGCCGGACTCGTCGGCCGCCAGAATGCCCTTACCCCTCGCTACCATCGCCCTCGCGGTGGCTTCCAGCTCACTGTGATTCATCGTCATGGCTCCTCAAGGATGGACCCCAAAATGGAACAAGCGGTCTGGACCGGCCTCAAACGCTGCCACGCGGCCCTGCCGCCGGCGCCTAAGAGGCGGGCCGGGCAGCAAAAACCGGGTCCAAAAATCGGGCCGAGAGGATAGCAAAAGACGCTTCGCGCTGCCTTCGCGCGGGGAACCTCGCGCCGCCTGTTCCTTCGCGAACCGCAATAGGACTAAAATAGTCCCATATCCTGCTTGCACACCTTTGGTGGCATCGAGTATTGCATGCTGCGGATCAGCAAACTGACGGATTACGCGACAGTCATCCTGGCGCACCTGACGACCGTACCGGACCGCCTGCACACCGCCGCGGAGGTTTCCCAGGGCACGGGTATCGCCCAGCCGACAGTGACGAAGCTCCTCAAGGAGCTACAGAGGTCGCAGCTCGTCACTTCCGCGCGGGGTACGCACGGCGGCTACCAGCTGTCCCGGCCCGCCAGCGAGATCAGTGCCGCCGAGATCCTCGATGCACTCGAGGGTCCCGTCGCGATCACGGAATGCTCGAGTCACGCGAGCCATTGCGGCATCGAGCACGTGTGCCGCGTCGGTAACGCCTGGCAGCGGATCAACCGCTCCATCCGGCGCGCGCTCGAAGACATCAGTCTCTCCGAGCTCACCGGCGCCGCCGCGGCCCGGACACCCGACATCGCCGGCGAGATTCGCGTCGCGGCCCTGCGGATCCCGGTTCGGAGCTGAGCGCCGTCATGTCGGGCAAGGCAACGGAACTCGACGACCTGGTCGGCCAGAAATACCGGCACGGCTTCGTCACGGACATCGAGTCTGACACGGTGCCGCCGGGCCTCGATGAGAACGTCATCCGCCTCATCTCGCGCAAGAAAGGCGAACCCGCGTTCCTGCTCGAGTGGCGCCTGAAGGCTTATCGACACTGGCTCACGATGAAGGAACCGCACTGGGCGTCGGTGCGTTACCGCCCAGTCGACTACCAGGCGATTTCCTACTACTCCGCGCCGAAGCAACCGGGATCCGGCCCCAGGAGCCTGGACGAAGTCGACCCGAAACTGCTCGAGACCTACGACAAGCTCGGCATTCCCTTGCACGAGCGAGCGCGCCTCGCAGGCGTCGCGGTCGATGCGGTGTTCGACAGCGTATCGGTCGCGACGACGTTCAAGCAGCGGCTCGCCGATGCAGGCGTCATCTTCGGTTCCTTCTCCGAGGCCGTGCAGCAGCATCCGGCGCTCATCGAGCAGTACCTCGGCACGGTCGTGCCTTACACCGACAATTTCTTCGCGACGCTCAACTCCGCGGTCTTCACCGACGGCTCGTTCGTCTATGTACCGAAGGGCGTGCGCTGCCCGATGGAGCTCTCGACCTACTTCCGCATCAACGCCGCGAAGACGGGCCAGTTCGAACGCACGCTCATCATTGCCGACGACGGGGCCTACGTGAGCTACCTGGAAGGCTGCACGGCGCCGATGCGCGACGAGAATCAGCTGCATGCCGCGGTCGTCGAACTCGTCGCGCTCGAAGGCGCGCGCATCAAGTACTCGACCGTCCAGAACTGGTACCCGGGCGATGAGCAGGGGCGCGGCGGCATCTACAACTTCGTCACCAAGCGTGGCGAATGCCGCGGCGCGCGCTCCAAGATTTCCTGGACGCAAGTGGAAACGGGCTCGGCGATCACGTGGAAATATCCAAGCTGCGTACTGAAGGGCGATGAGTCCGTCGGCGAGTTTTATTCGGTCGCCGTCGCGAACCACTACCAGCAGGCGGATACCGGCACCAAGATGATCCACCTCGGCCGCGACACCAAGAGCACCATCGTCTCGAAGGGCATCTCGGCGGGACACGGCCAGAACACCTATCGCGGTCTCGTGCGCGTCGGCGCAGGCGCGACGGGCGCGCGCAATTTCACCCAGTGCGATTCGCTCCTGATGGGACCGGAGTGCGGCGCGCACACCTTCCCGTACGTGGAAGTGAAGAATCTGACCGCGACGGTGGAGCACGAAGCGACGACCTCCAAGATCGGCGAGGACCAGCTCTTCTACTGCCTGCAGCGGGGCATCTCGGAGGAAGACGCGGTCAGCATGATCGTGAACGGCTTCTGCAAAGCAGTGTTCAAGGAACTGCCGATGGAGTTCGCGGTGGAAGCGCAGAACCTCCTCAATGTCAGCCTCGAAGGGGCCGTCGGCTGACGGCATCCCGCAAGCGAACAGGTACACCCGTGCTCAGCATCCAGAATCTCGTGGTCTCGATCGGCGAACGCCGCATCCTCAATGGCTTGTCGCTCGAAGTGGCGGCCGGCGAGGTGCATGCCGTCATGGGCCCGAACGGCTCCGGCAAGAGCACGCTCGCGCAGGTGCTCGCGGGACGCACCGAATACACCATTCATTCAGGCCAGGTTCTCTACCTCGGTCAGGACCTCCTCGCACTCTCGCCGGAAGATCGCGCACGCGCAGGACTCTTCCTCGGCTTCCAGTACCCCGTCGAAATCCCGGGCGTGAACAACGTGTACCTCCTGAAGGCCGCCCTCAATGCCATCCGCAAGCATCGCGGCGAGAAGGAACTCGATGCGTTCGAATTCCTGGCACTCGTGAAGGACAAGATGAAGTTCATGCAGATGGATGAGGCGTTCCTCGCGCGCGGCGTGAACGAAGGCTTCTCGGGCGGTGAGAAGAAACGCAACGAGATCCTGCAGATGCTGGTCCTCGAACCGCGCCTGGCGATCCTCGACGAAACCGATTCCGGGCTCGACATCGACGCGCTCAAGGTCGTCGCGCGCGGCATCAATGCCATGCGCCGCGAGGATCGCGCGCAGCTGCTCGTGACTCACTACCAGCGCCTGCTCGACCACGTTGTGCCGGACCGCGTCCACGTGCTGACGGACGGGCGCATCGTGCGCAGCGGCGATCACAGCCTCGCCCTGGAGCTCGACAAACAGGGATATGACTGGTTGCGTCCGGAGGCGCGCCGGGCATGAGCGCCACGGCGCAGGCTTCGCCGTTCCTCGCGAGCATCGCGCAGGGCCATGCGGCGGCGGCCGCAGGTCTCGCTGCGCCGGCAACCCGGCGTGCGGCGCTCGAGCGCTTCGTCAACGCCGGCCTGCCGACGGGACGCGACGAGAACTGGAAATACCTGACGCTCCGCGGGCTCGCGCGCCGCGAACTCAATTTTGCGGTGGAGCCTGGCCGCACGGACCGTCTGCCCGACGCTGCGCTCCCGCTCGAAAACGCGACGCGGCTGGTGTTCGTCAATGGGCGCCTCGCCGCAGATTTGTCGACACCGCTGCCGCAAGCGAAAGGCGTGCGGATCGAATCGCTCGCGGACGTCTACCGAAGGCAGCCCGAACTCCTGGCCCGCACGATGCCCGAGAACGACCGCGCAGACTCGCGCTTCGCTCTCCTCAACACGGCGTTCGTTGCCGACGGAGCCTCCATCGAACTCGACGGCGGCGAGGCTCCCCTCATCTATGTGCTGCACCTTGCAGCGGGTGGTGCGGCAAGCTTTCCTCGGCTTCGAATCCATGCAACGGGCGGCGCGACCGGCGTCATCGTCGAGCACCACCTGTCGGATGCACCCGGGGCGCGATTCGTCAATTCGCTTGCCGAGATCGATGTCGAAGGGGGTTCGCGCGTCGAGTTGTGCCGTGTGCATTCCCTCGGCGCTGGCGGCCAGGAATTCGACACGTTGCGCGCCCGCGTCGGCTCGGGGTCGACCTTCGCGTTGCATTGTCTCGTTGTCGGCGGCGACCTGCTGCGATCGGACGTCGATGTCGCCCTCGAGGGGCCGGCGGCTGTCGCACAGGTTCGAGCCTTGCTGTTCACAGCCGGTTCCCAGCATCACGAATTGCGTGCCGAGATTCGTCACGCGGTGCCGGACACTCACAGCCGCACGCAGGTGCGCACGGTCGTGAACGAGAGCGGGCGCGCAATCTGCAACAGCAAGGTCGTCGTCGCGCCCGGAGCGCGGCGAAGCGTTTCGGAGCAGAACTTCCGCAATCTGCTGCTCGCCCCTGCCGCCGAGGCGGATACGCGCCCGCAACTCGAGATTCACAACGAGGACGTGAAGTGCAGCCACGGCGCCTCGACCGGCCGGCTCGACCCGAACATGCTTTTTTATCTCACTTCACGGGGCATCGATGCACCGACTGCGCGCGCGCTGCTCACCTACGCTTTCGTCCTCGACCTGTTACAGATACTGCCCGTCGCCGCGCTGACGCAAGCGCTCGCCCGCCGGATTGCCGGCGAACTCCCGGCACGCGACCTCATAAAGGAGTTTATCTAAATGGTCGTGCAAGCTTTTGATACTGCAAAGCTTACTAATAGCGATTTCGACGTCAGGAATATTCGCCGCGACTTTCCGATCCTCGAGGAGCGCATCAACGGCCGGCCGCTCGCCTACCTCGACAACTCGGCGTCCTCGCAGCGGCCGCAAGCGGTCATCGACGCCATCGACCTCTACTACCGCGAATCGCACGCGAACGTGCATCGGGGCGTGCACACGCTGAGCCAGCGGGCGACCGAGGCTTTTGAAGGCGCCCGGGACAAGGTGCGCCGTTTCATCAATGCGCGCTCGACCCGCGAGATCATCTTCGTGCGCGGCACGACCGAGGCCATCAACCTCGTTGCGCAGAGCTTCGGCCGGTCGCGCATGGAGCGTGGCGATGAAATCGTGCTCACCTGGCTCGAGCACCACGCGAACATCGTGCCCTGGCAGATGCTCGCCGGCGAGCTCGGAGTCGTGCTCAAGGTCGTGCCGATCGATGCGCGCGGCATGATCGATGTCGACGACTACCAGCGGCTGCTCGGCCCGCGCACGAAGCTCGTCGCGTTCGCGCACGTCTCGAATGCGCTCGGAACGGTGCTGCCGGTGGAACAGATGATCGCGTTGGCGCGCACGCGCGGTATTCCATCTCTCGTCGACGGCGCGCAGGCGATTCCACACCTGAAGGTCGACGTGCAGGCGCTCGATTGCGATTTCTATGCATTCTCCGGCCACAAGATGTTCGGGCCGACGGGCATCGGCGTGCTCTACGGGCGCGAAGCGCTGCTCGAGGCCATGCCGCCCTGGCAGGGTGGCGGCGACATGATTCTCACCGTGAGCTTCACGGGTACCACCTACAACGCCCTGCCCTACAAGTTCGAGGCCGGCACGCCGAACATCGCGGATGCGATCGGTCTCGGCGCCGCCATCGATTATCTCGGCCGGCTCGACTGGGCCGCGGTCACGCGCTACGAAGACGAACTGCTGGCGCATGCGACGCGCCGCGTGAGCTCGGTGCCCGGAGTGCGTTTGATCGGCACCGCGGATCGGAAGGTCAGCGTGCTGTCCTTCGTGATGGACGGTATCCACCCGCACGATCTCGGCACGATCCTCGACGCCGACGGCATCGCCGTGCGCACGGGACACCACTGCGCCATGCCCGTCATGGAATACTTCCAGGTGCCGGCGACCGCGCGAGCCTCGTTCGCGTTCTACAACACCTTCGAGGAGGCCGAGCGGCTCGTAACGGCCCTTGGCCGCGCCCGCGAGGTATTCCGCTGATGGATCTGAAGGACCTCTACCGTGACGTGATCGTCGACCACAACCGCAGCCCGCGGAATTTCGGTGCGCTCGCGACCGCCAACCATTGCGCCGAGGGCCACAATCCCCTGTGCGGCGATCGCCTGAAACTCTATGTCGACGTGGCCGGCGGCAAGCTCGAAGCGCTCGCCTTCGAGGGCAGCGGCTGCGCCATTTCGGTGGCCTCGGCATCGCTCATGACGGAAGCCCTCAAGGGCCGCGAGCTCGCGGACGTGCGTGACTTCTACGATCAGGTCCACAGGCTCCTCACCGAACACGACTATGTCCCCGAGCGCGACCTTGGCAAGCTCGCCGCGCTGTCGGGCGTGCGTGAATTCCCCGCGCGCGTCAAGTGCGCGAGCCTTTGCTGGCATACCCTTGTCGCCGCGCTCGACTCGAAGCGGCAACCCGTGAGCACCGAGTAGCGCCATGCGCGGCCATGAGAACGAACCCGTGGTGCTGTCGCGCGACGTGCGCGCGGTCGCCGTGCCCGCCGGTATCGATGTCACTCTGAAAGCGGGTGCCGTCGGCTACATCACCCAGGCGCTCGGCGGCAGCTTCACCGTCTACATCGACGGCAATCTCTTTCGCATCGCGGGGGAACACGCCGATGCGCTCGGCAAGGAAGTGCTGAAGACGCCCGAGGTGCCCGCCAATCCGACGGCGGACGACATCCGCAACATCGTCTGGGATCAGATGCGCGGCGTCTACGACCCCGAGATCCCGATCAACATCGTCGACCTCGGGCTCGTCTATGAGTGCGAAGTGCTGGGCCACGACGACGGCACGTACCATGTCCGCATCAAAATGACGGTCACCGCGCCTGGCTGCGGCATGGGCGAGATCCTGGTCGCCGACGTCAGGGAAAAGGTCGAAAGGATTCCCGGCGTGCGCGCAGCGGAAGTCGAGCTGGTCTTCGATCCGCCCTGGAACCAGTCGATGATGTCGGACGCAGCACGTTTGCAGACCGGCATGATGTAGCGCGCCATGAGCGTCGGCTGGCAGGACCTGGGGCGCGTCGAGGACTTCCCGTCCGGCGAGGGCCGGGTGTTCGAAGTCCGGGGCAGGGAGATCGTCGTCGTGAACTCCGATGGCCGTTTCTTTGCAATCGACAATCGTTGCACCCACGACGGCGAGGAACTCGCAAGCGGTCCCGTCGAGGGCGATCAGATCATCTGCCCGAGGCACGGCGCGCGCTTCTGCCTGAAGACCGGAGCGGCACTGACTCCACCTGCGCACGAACCGGTCAAGGCCTATGAGGTGCGAGTCGCGGAAGGCCGCGTCACGCTGCGGGGCGGCGCATGAAACGCCTGACCATCGTGCGCCACGCGCGCGCCGACTGGGACAACCGGCAGTACAGCGACTTCGAACGCCCGCTCAACCGGCGCGGCCAGCAGCAGGCACGCGAGATGGCGCAGATACTGGGACCCCTGCTGCACGCGGCGGATCTCCTGCTGACAAGTCCCGCCGTGCGCGCCTACACCACGGCCACGATTTTCGCCAAGGAGCTCAACCTGCCGCTGCGGCGCATACTGACGGATGAGCGCATTTATCTCGCGTCCGCGACGGACCTGCTCGCGGTGATCCGTGAAACCGGGCCTCGCATCGAGCAGCTCATGATGTTCGGCCACAATCCGGGCATCACGGAACTTGCGCGCCAGCTCACCGGCAATCACGACGAGCCGGAACTGACGCCGGCCGGCGCGTGCACCCTGGAATTCGACATCGCCGAATGGAGCCAGGCGGACGTCGGCAAGGGCCTCAACGCCCGCTACGAGCAACCACGGCGGCGATTCCTGTTCTGGCGCTAGCGGCGGCCGCGCGTGATGCGGCACTCGAAGAGCCCGCGGTCGCGTACTACCAGACCGCGTTCCACCTGGTCCCGGCGCACAAGTACGAATAGCGTGCGTCAGCACTCCGGAACGTTGACCGCAAGGCCTCCCTGCGAGGTTTCCTTGTAGTTGGTCGACATGTCGCGGCCGGTCTGGCGCATGGTCGCGATGACCTGGTCAAGCGACACCTTGTGAGTGCCGTCGCCGCGCATGGCGAGCCGCGCGGCGTTGATGGCCTTCACCGACCCCATCGCATTGCGCTCGATGCAGGGGATCTGCACGAGGCCCGCGATCGGATCGCAGGTCAGCCCGAGGTTGTGCTCCATGCCGATCTCGGCGGCGTTCTCCACCTGCTCGTTCGTACCGTGCAGGGCGGCGACGAGTCCGGCTGCCGCCATCGAACAAGCGACTCCGACTTCGCCCTGGCAGCCCATTTCGGCCCCCGAGATCGACGCATTCTCTTTATAGAGCATGCCGATGGCGCCGGCCGTCAGCAGGAAACGATGAATCCCCTCGTCGTTGGCGCCTGCTTCGAAGCGCCGGTAGTAGTGGAGCACCGCGGGCACGATGCCAGCCGCGCCATTGGTAGGCGCCGTCACGACCCGTCCGCCGGCGGCATTCTCTTCGTTGACGGACAGTGCGACGACATTGACCCAGTCCATGACATCGAGTGGCCCCGGCTGCGCACCGTCGGTGAGCATCCGATACATGCGCGGAGCGCGGCGGCGAACCTTGAGCACACCCGGCAAGACGCCCTGCTGGCGAAAGCCCCGCTCGACGCAGGCCTGCATGACGCTCCACACCTCCGTGAGCCGGGCGCGAACCTCGGCCTCGGTACGCCACGCGAATTCATTGCGCCACTGCAATTCGAAAATCTCCAGACCGTGCTCCTTGCATTGCCGCAGCAGCTCCGCTCCGCTGGAAAACGGCAGCGGTACTTTCACGACAGGCACCGCGTCGCCGCCGCCTTCCGTATCGCCCGCGCGTACCACGAAGCCACCGCCGACCGAATAGAACTCGCCATCGCGGAGCACGCGTCCGTCGGCGGCGAGCGCGCTGAAGCGCATGCCGTTGCTGTGCCCCGGCAGCACCTCGCTCCTCTGGAAAAGAAGCTGCATCGGCTCGTCGAAGGCGATCTCGTGCTTGCCCAGCAGCCGCAGCTTGCCGTTCGCCCGGATGCGGCCTACGGCGCCTTCCACCGCATCGGGATCGATCTTGTCGGGTTCGGCTCCTTCAAGGCCGAGCAGGATGGCGCGGTCGGTGCCGTGACCCTTGCCCGTCAGCGCGAGCGACCCGTAGAGGCGTATCGCGACTTCCTGCACGGCCGCGAGCTCGCCCGCCTGCTCGAGTTCCAGCGCGAACGCGCGCGCTGCGCGCATCGGCCCGACCGTATGCGAACTCGACGGCCCGATGCCGATCTTGAAGATGTCGAAGACGCTGAGGCTCATCGCCGCTCAGTCGCCGAGGGACAGCAGCGTCGTGTTGCCCCCGACCGCGGCCGTATTGATCGTCACGGTCTGCTCCGTCGTGAAGCGCTCGAGGTAACGTGGGCCACCCGCCTTGGGCCCGGTACCCGACAAGCCGCAGCCGCCGAACGGCTGCACGCCGACGACGGCGCCGATCATGTTGCGGTTCACGTAGACATTGCCGACCCGCACGCGATTGGCGATGTAGCGTGCTGCCGCATCGATGCGCGTATGCACGCCGAGCGTCAGGCCGAAACCCTTGGCGTTGATCGCATCGAGCACGCGGTCGAGGGCACTCGCTTCGTAGCGCACGACGTGCAGGATCGGCCCGAAGACTTCGCCCGCGAGGCGATCGAAGGAATCGATCTCGACCGCCAGCGGCGCCACGAAGTGGCCGGCAGCCGCACTCGGTCCGAGCTTCACCCGGTGTTGCCAGGGCGCACCGCGGACGATCGCCGCGGCGTGCGCCTCGAGCCGCTGTTGCGCCTCGGAATCGATCACGGGGCCGACGTCCGTCGCGAGATCCGCGGGATCGCCGACGATGAGTTCGTCCATGTAGCCCGCGAGCAGCCGCTCGACGCGGTCGGCGATCTCTCGCTGCAGAAACAGGACCCTGAGGGCGGAGCAACGCTGGCCCGCGCTGTTGAATGCGGATATCACCACGTCGGATACCACCTGCTCCGGCAGCGCCGAGCTGTCGACCAGCATGGCATTCAGCCCGCCGGTCTCCGCGATGAGCGTCGCGATCGCGCCATTGCGCGCCGCCAGGCCGCGATGAATGACGTGAGCGGTGTCCGTGGATCCCGTGAAGGCGATGCCGCTGACGCCTTCGTGCCCGACGAGCGTGCCGCCGATTTCCACGCCGTCGCCCGGCAGGTACGCAAGCACCTCGCCCGGAACTCCCGCAGCGTGCAACAGCTCGACGGCGCGCGCGGCCATCAGGGGAGTCTGCTCGGCGGGCTTGGCGATCACGGCATTGCCCGTGACGAGTGCCGCAGCGACCTGGCCCGTGAAGATGGCGAGCGGAAAGTTCCACGGGCTGATGCACGCGAACGTGCCGCGCCCGCGGGCCGCGAGTCGGTTGCTCTCGCCGGTCGGACCCGGCAGCAGCAGCGCTTCGCCGAATTGCTCAACCGCCTGCGTTGCGTAGTAGCGCAGGAAATCGACCGCCTCCCGCACTTCCGCGACGCCGTCCGGCAGCGTCTTGCCGGCCTCGCGTACGGCGAGCGAGACGAGACCCGCGCGCTCTTCCTCGAACGCGTCCGCGGCTCGCAGCAGGATCCTGGCACGCTCCGCGGGGCCGATGGCGTCCCAGTCCGGTTGCGCGGCGCGCGCGATGTCGACGGCGGTCTGCGCGAGCGAGGCATCCGCCTGTTCAACCGTTCCCACCACGTCGCGCAGGTTCGCAGGGTTCGTCACCGGGCTTGCGATGCCCCGCCGCCGTTCGCCCTTCACGATCGGCGCCGCCCAGCGTTCCCGCTCCTGCGACTCGTTCATCGCGCTCGTCAGCGCCTCGAGTTCGTAGCCGTCCGCAAAATTGACGCCGCGCGAATTGAGCCGCGCGCTGCCGAAGAGATTGCGCGGCGCCGGGATGCGTGGATGCGGGATTTCGGCGAGGTGCATCACCTGCCCGACCGGGTCCGCGGCGACCTCGCCGGCGGGCAGCCGCTCGTCCACGATGCGATTGACGAACGAGGTGTTCGCGCCGTTCTCGAGGAGCCGCCGCACGAGGTACGGCAGCAGGTCTTCATGCGCACCGACCGGCGCGTAGACCCGGCACGGGGCGTTCAGTTTTTCCGGGCCGACGACTTCCGCGTACAACTCCTCGCCCATGCCGTGCAGGCGCTGGAATTCGAAGGATCGTCCGACCGCCCGCGCCCGCGTGATGATGGTCGCGACCGTATGCGCGTTGTGGGTCGCAAACTGCGGGTAGAGCGATGTCGCCGATTCGAGCATGTAGCGCGCGCACGCGAGATACGACACGTCGGTGTTGATCTTGCGGGTGAAGACCGGATAGCCGGCAAGTCCACGCTCCTGTGCGCGCTTGACTTCGCTGTCCCAGTAGGCGCCCTTGACCAGGCGCACATTGAGCGTGCGCCGCGAGCCGCGCGCGACGTTCTCGAGATGGCGAAGCGCGGGCAGCGCGCGCTTCTGGTAGGCCTGCACGGCAAGGCCGAATCCGGCCCAGTTGGCGGTGACGGGAGAACGCAGCACGGCCGCGACGATCTCGAGCGAGATCTCCAGGCGTTCGGATTCCTCCGCATCGACGGTGAGCGCGATGCCCGCCGCGCGCGCGCGCTCCGCCAGCGTCTGCACCTGTGGCGTCAGCTCGGCGTGCACGCGCCGTCGCTGCGCGTACTCGTAGCGCGGATGCAGGGCCGAGAGCTTCACGGAGATGCTCGGGGTCGCCGGCCCGAAGACCTGGCCCGAGAGCGACTTGCCGAGCGCCTCGATCGCGGCGACGTACGCGTCGAAGTAGCGGATCGCGTCCGCGCTCGTGAAGGCCGCTTCGCCCAGCATGTCGAACGAATAGCGATACTGCGGGCTCGCATGCGCGCGCTCGAGCGCTTCCTCGATGTTGCGGCCCATGACGAACTGATGGCCCATGATGCGCATGGCCTGGCGCAGCGCGCCGCGGACCACGGGCTCGCCCAGCCGCGATGCGAGCCGCGCAATGAACGTGCCGGGATCGCGCGTATCTTCGGGATCCGGGCGGACGATGCGGCCCGTGAGCATGAGACCCCAGGTCGAGGCATTGACGAACAGCGAATCCGCTTCGCCCGCGTGCCGCGCCCAGTCGCCCGCGCGGATCTTGTCCGCGATCAGCTTGTCCGCGGTTTCGCTGTCCGGTACACGCAGCAGTGCCTCGGCGAGGCACATGAGGATGACGCCCTCCTTCGAGGCGAGATCGTACTGGCGCAGGAACGCATCGAGCCCGCTCTTGCCCGAACGGTTGGCGCGTACGGACTCGACGAGTTCCAGGGTCAAGGAGTGCGCGGCGGCAGCCTCGGCGGCCGGCGGACGCGCGAGCCCGACGAGTTCACGCACCCGCTGCGTCTCGTCAGCGAGGAAGACCTCGTTGATCTCGCGGCCGGTTTCGGTCAGCCAGGGATCCTGCCCGGGAATCGTCGCGCCAGCGGCGCCCGGCTGCCCTTTCGCGGACATGCGCACTCCTCTAACAAAGGGCGCGCATTGTACCAGCGCATGCGCGCGTCATTGCGGTACGAAGTGGAAGACCTCTTCCAGGGGCTTTTCGAACACGGCGGCGATGCGAAACGCGAGTTCAAGCGACGGCGCGTACTTGTCTCCCTCGATGGCGATGATCGTCTGGCGGGTCACGCCCGCGCGGTCGGCAAGATCCTGCTGCGTCATCTCGTCGGCCTCGAAGCGGAGCTTGCGCAGGCTGTTGCGTACACGTTTCGCCGCCACCTCAGCTCCCGAACCGGTAGCGCATGATCTGGCCGAGATAGTGGGCGAGCTCGGCGATCACGAAGGCGAGCAGCAGGAACTGGCTCAGGTAGAGGGCGGAGAATGCGGATCCCCAGATCATCACGGGCAGCAACCCGCCGCACACGGCGACCGCGAATACGGTGTACGCGTCGCGGTAGGATCGCGAAGCGATGGTCGCGTCGCGTTCGTCTTCCGTGTGGTGCCGGGTGCCGACGGCAATGACGATATGCGCGACAATGGCGAGCACGGTCTGAAAGGCGATGGCCGCGACGATCGCATGCTGGATGGCGCCCGCGTCGAAGCCGGGGCGCGCCGTCAGCCGGAAGATGTGGATGAAATACGGTATGAACACGGCGCACATGCTGATGAGACAGATCCACGCGCTCTTTTCGCGAAACGACATGCTAGTTACTCCCGGTGATGATGTACGTTATACCATACACTATGTCTGGTAAACAATACATAAAGGCCGCCACGACCGAGCGCCTCATTCTGTGGCAGATGACCGACGAGGACGCACCCCTCATCCTCGAGCTCTTGAATGAGCCGCTCTTTCACCGCTTCATCGGCGACAAGGGCGTGCGCAATCTCGACGACGCCATCAAGTACCTGCGCACCGGTCCCATCGCGAGTTACGCGGAGCACGGCTTCGGACTCTTCCTGGTCGAGCGCAAGGCCGATCACGTCGCCGTCGGCATGTGCGGCCTTCTGAAGCGCACCTCCATGGAGGACGTTGAAATCGGCTTTGCCTTGCTCGCGCGCTACAGCGGCCAGGGCTATGCGACGGAAGCTGGCCTCGCCGTCATGCAGCTCGGCCGGGAGAAATTCGCGCTCAAGAGGATCGCGGCGATTGCGGACATCGACAACGAAGCGTCGGCCAACGTACTTCGCAAGATCGGCCTGCAGCTGCGCGGCACGATCAAGCTGCCGGAGCTCGACTCCGAGCGGCGGTTCTTCCTGCGCACGGACGCGCCGTGAATCTGCAAGCCCTGGCGAATGAGATCAAGGTCGCGCGCGATCGCCGCCGCCCGCTCGCGCCGATCAGCGGCCGCGTCGCGGGATTCGACATCGCCACGGCCTACGAAGTGGCCGACCTCGTGCACCGCGCGCGGCTCCGCGACGGTGAGCGCGCCGTCGGTCGCAAGATCGGCTTCAGCAACCGGGATCTCTGGCCGGTTTTCGGTGTCACTGCTCCCGTGTGGGGCTACGTATACGACCGCACGGTCGTCCACCTGCCCCAATCGCGCGGCCGCTATCGGATCGGCAGCTTGCTCGAAGCCCGCATCGAGCCGGAGATCGTCGTACGCTTTGGCTCCGCACCGCCCGTGCCGGGAGATCCGTCCGCGGTGCTCGCGAGCATCGACTGGATCGCGCATGGCTTTGAGATCGTCGAGTCGCCATTTCCGGGGTGGAAGTTCCAGGCGTCCGATGCCATCGCCGCCTGCGCGCTGCACGCGGCGCTCCTCGTCGGCGAGCCGCGCACGATCGGGCAGCTGGGGCCGGATGTGCTCACGCGGCTCGCTCGATTCACGCTGACGCTCACCTGCGACGGCAAGGAACGGGATCGGGGCGGTGGCGCGAAAGTGCTCGACAGTCCGGTTGCGGCTCTCGCGCATCTCATTTCGGTGCTTGCTTCCCAGCCACGCGCTCAGCCGCTCGGCGCGGGCGAACTCGTGACCACGGGCACGCTCACGGGCGCTCCGCTGATACATGGGGGTGAAAGCTGGACGACCGCGCTCGACGGCATCGACCTGCCGGGCCTCGGGCTCGACCTCGAGGCCTGAGGTGCTGCGCATCCGCCAGATCGATCATGTGGTGCTGCGCGTGAGCGATCTCGCGCGCATGCTCGAGTTCTACGTCAATGTCATCGGCTGCACGCGGGAGAAGGATCAGGCCGACATCGGACTCTACCAGGTACGCGCCGGCAGCTCGCTCATCGACCTCGTGCCGATCGATGGCAAGCTCGGCAGGAGCGGCGGCGCGGCGCCTGGCCCCGAAGGTCGAAACCTCGATCACTTCTGCCTGAGAATCGATCCTTTCGATATCGACGAAGTCATCCGCCACCTCAAGGGTCACGGGGTCGAGCCTGGACCCGTCGAGTCGCGATACGGCGCCGAAGGCGACGGGCCCTCGGTCTACGTGACGGACCCGGAAGGCAATATCGTGGAACTGAAGGGCGCTCCCTGGCCGCAAGCGAGGTGATTAACGTGCGCGACGGGCTTGACCGGCGATCCTTTTGCGAAGCAACGCTGGGCCTCTTGGCGATCATCGGAGCCGCGACTGCATCGCCGGCTGTCGGTGCCGAATCACCGGCGCCGCCTCCCGCCACAGCGGCCTCCTCGCCGGCAGTTGATCCCCGACCTAGCGCGCCGCTTCCGCCTTCAGGCGGTGCGCGGTCGCGGCGCCGAGATAGCCTTCGATGAGGCGCCGGCCGAGATAGATGAGGGGGATCAGGAGGATCGCCATCGCGAGCTTGTAGCAATAGTTGACGGTGCCGACCGCGAGGAAGCGGCTGATCGGCCAGTGCTGCGGGCCGATCACGAACGAGATGTAGAGCACGACGAAGCTGTCGATGAGCTGCGAGACGGCCGTCGAAGCCGTCGCGCGGAACCAGATGTGGCGCTCGCCGCTGCGCGCGCGGATGCGGTGAAAGATGACGACGTCGATGAGCTGCCCGATCAGGAACGCGATGATCGAGCCCGCGATGATCCACATCCCCTGTCCGAAGATATTGGAGAACGCCGCCTGCATGTCGGGCACGCCGCTCTTGACGCCGGAGCTGATCCACCAGCTGGCGGGTACCACGGAGATCGAGGCGTAAGCGACCAGGAACGCGTAGGCGACGAGCACGACCGCGACGTACGAGATGAAGCGCACGCCGCGGACACCGAAATATTCGTTGATGACGTCCGTCAGGATGAACACGAGCGGCCAGACGAGGACGCCCGCGGTCAGATTGAGCGAGCCCGTCTCGCCGTAGAGATTCCAGGTGAGCGGCGCGATGCCGAGCGTGTCCTCGACGGCGAAGATCTTGACACCGACGAACTCGGCGATGACGGCATTGGCGACGAAGAAGCCGGCGAGCGCGATGAAGAGGCGGTTCGGACGCTGGTCGAACGTGGCGTTGGACATGCCGGCAGTATGCCCGCCGGCCCTTGACGCCTCAACGAGTCAGGCCGTCCTTAAGCCGCTTGAGCGCAGCGCTCTCCCAGCCAAGGTCCCGGTCCGCGCACGGCCCGCCAATATGATCAGCGGCCGCGCTGCAGTCGCAGGAGCTCCCGCCGTGCCCGCTTGTCCGGACGCGACGCCGGCCGCGGTGGCGCGCCGCCCAGCAATCGCCGCTCAGCGCGGCGCGCGGCGCTTTCCGGTGATTCTTCGTAGCACGCGGCCGCCCCAGCCGCCGGCCCTCGGCGCGATGGCAGTGCGCGGACGCGCAGGTCCCAGGACTCCTGCTCCCGCGTGATCTCGAGGCGGTCGCCGACCCGGACAGCGTGGGCGGGCTTGACGCGCGCGCCGTTCACGTGAATGCGCCCGCCGTCGACCGCCGCGGTCGCAAGCGAGCGGGTCTTGAAAAACCGGGCGTGCCAGAGCCATTTGTCGATGCGCAGCGCGCCGGGATCGGGGTTCGCCATCGTTACACGGTATAATCGCCGCCCTTCGAATTCACGCGCCTGGAGTTCTTCGGTTGGACGAAACATTGCTCGCCCGGCTGCGCGACGACACCGAAGCGCTGCGCGCCCAGGGACTCTACAAGACCGAGCGCGTGCTCGCGAGCGCGCAGCAGGCCCGCGTCACCCTCGACTCGGGCGCGAAGGTCATCAATCTCTGCGCCAACAACTACCTGGGACTCGCGAACCATCCCGCGGTGGTCGAGGCCGCGCGCGCGGCACTCTCGGCGCACGGCTACGGCATGGCCTCGGTGCGCTTCATCTGCGGCACGCAGACCGTCCACCGCGAGCTCGAAGAGCGGCTGTCCCGGTTTCTCGGCACCGACGACACGATCCTCTACTCGTCCTGCTTCGATGCGAACGGCGGACTCTTCGAGACGCTGCTCGACGGGCAGGACGTCGTCATCAGCGACGCGCTCAATCACGCGAGCATCATCGACGGCATCCGGCTCTCGAAAGCCGCCCGCAAGCGCTACGCCAACGCCGACATGGCGGAACTCGAGCGCTGCCTGCAGGAAGCCGCGGGCGCGCGCACCCGCATGATCGCAACCGACGGCGTGTTCTCGATGGACGGCAGTCTCGCGCCGCTCGCTGCGATCTGCGACCTCGCCGACCGCCACAAGGCGTTGGTGATGGTCGATGACTCACACGCCGTCGGCTTCATGGGCGCCCGGGGGCGCGGCACGCACGAACTCGCCGGCGTCATGCGGCGCGTCGACATTCTCACGGGCACGCTCGGCAAGGCCCTCGGCGGCGGCAGTGGCGGCTATGTGGCGGGGCGCGCGGCCATCGTGGGCTGGCTGCGCCAGCGATCGCGGCCCTACCTCTTCTCGAACAGCATTCCGCCGGTCGTTGCCGGCGCGAGCCTCAAAGTGCTCGATCTGCTCGAGCAATCGAACGACCTGCGGACGCGGCTTTTCGAGAATGCACGCTATTTCCGCGCGGCGATGTCGAAGCTCGGCTTCCGCCTGTTGCCCGGCGAGCACCCCATCATTCCCGTCATGCTGGGCGACGCGCCGCTTGCGCTCGCCATGGCAGAGAGGCTGCTCGCGCACGGCGTCTACGTCATCGGCTTCGCTTATCCCGTCGTGCCGCAGGGGGCGGCGCGCATCCGCACCCAGATGTGCGCATCACACACGCGGGACGATCTGGACAAGGCCATCCAGGCATTCGCGGCGGTCGGCCGCGAACTCGATGTGATTTCATGAAGGCACTCGTCAAATCGAAGCGCGAACCCGGGATCTGGCTCGAGAACGTGCCGGAACCCACGGTCGGGCCGAACGACGTCCTGATACGCGTCAGGCGTTCGGCCATCTGCGGCACCGACATGCACATCTACAACTGGGACCGCTGGGCGCAGCAGACCATCCCGGTGCCGCTGGCGGTCGGTCACGAATACTCGGGCGTCATCGTCGAAGTCGGCAGCGAAGTGCGCGGCTTCAAGGCCGGTGACCGGGTTTCGGGCGAAGGCCACATCACCTGCGGGCATTGCCGCAACTGCCGCGCCGGCCGCAGGCACCTGTGCCGCAACACGGTCGGTGTCGGCGTGAGCCGCGCGGGCAGCTTCGCCGAGTACCTGTCGCTGCCGGCGGTGAACGCCTTCAAGCTCTCCGACGCCATCGACGACGACACCGCCGCGATCCTGGATCCGTTCGGCAATGCCACGCACACCGCGCTGTCGTTCGGCATGGTGGGGGAAGATGTCCTCATCACGGGCGCCGGTCCCATCGGCGTGATGGCAACCGCCATCGCGCGCTTCGTCGGCGCCCGCCACGTCGTCGTCACCGACGTGAATGACTACCGCCTGGCGCTCGCGAAAAAGATGGGCGCAAGCCGCGCCATCAACGTGACCCGCGAATCACTCGACGACACGATGAAGGATCTCGGCATGGAGGAAGGCTTCGACGTCGGCTGCGAGATGTCGGGCAACCCTTCGGCCCTGCGCGAACTCATCCGCACGATGCATCACGGCGGCAGCGTCGCGCTCCTCGGCATTCCGCCGGGCGACACGGCCGTCGACTGGAACCAGGTGATCTTCAAGGGGCTCGTGCTGAAAGGCGTCTACGGGCGCGAGATGTTCGAGACCTGGTACAAGATGTCGAGCATGTTGCAGAGCGGACTCGACATCAAACCCGTCATCACGCATCGCCTGCCGATCGCCGAGTTCCAGCGCGGCTTCGATATCATGGGCAGCGGCCAGTCCGGCAAGGTCATCCTCGACTGGGCCGCCTAGGAAAATGGGGACATTCCTGATTTCCGCGGACGAGCCCGCCGGAAATCAGGAATGTCCCCATTTTCTCAGTCGACGGTACAAGGGCAATACGCATACGCCCGCATCGGTTCACTGAAACGCGCGAGCCGCGCCAGTTCCCTGGTGAGCGGATCGGTGACGCGTCGCGTGAGGTTGCGGGCCAGCTGCGCGTCCGACTCCCCGGTGAACCAGCTCTTCATCTCGGCGTCGAGGCGTATGAGCAGCGCATCACGCCAGGTGATCCGGCGTTCGATCCACTTTTCCTCGTAGTCCTTGTCGACTTTCGCGAGGCGTGCAGCGGCCGTCACCGCTTCCTGGAACGTGCCGAGGTGATCGACGAGGCCGATCTTGAGCGCCGCTGCGCCTGACCACACGCGGCCGCGCGCGATCGAGTCGATCTCATCAGGCGTGCGCTTGCGCCCTTCGGCAACGCGTGCCAGGAACTCGTGGTAACCACGCTCGACCACGAGTTGCAGGACCGCGCGCGCGTCGGGACTCAAGCTGCGGTCGAGCCGGAACTGTCCGCTGAGATTCGTCGTGCCGACGCCATCGACATGCACGCCTAGCTTGTCGAGCGTGCGCTCGAACGTCGGCACGATCGCATAGATACCGATCGAGCCCGTGATCGTGCCGGCGCTCGCATAGATCTGGTCGGCCCCCGAAGCGATGTAGTAGCCGCCCGAGGCCGCGACACTGCTCATCGAGGCCACGACGGGCTTGCCCGCCTGGCGAAGCGCGGCGACCTCCCGGTAGATTTCCTCCGAGGCGAAGACGCTCCCTCCCGGGCTGTCGATGCGCAGGACCACCGCTTTCACGTCCTCGTCGTAGCGCGCCTCGCGCAGGAGCTCCGACGTCGAATCCCCGCCGACCGTGCCGGGCGGATGGTAACCGTCGAGGATTTCGCCGGACGCGACCACGATCGCGACCTTGTTGTCCGAATGCTTGCCGAGCACCGGTTCGGCCCGGGTCGCCTGCAGGTATTCGCGGACGCTGACCTGGTTGAAGCTGTGGGTCGAGTCGTCCTCGCCGACAACGCCTTTGAGGATACGTTCGACCGCGGGCCGCGTCTCGATGGCCGTGACGAGCCCGCGATCGAGCGCCACTTTCGCGGTATCGCCCTCCGAGCTCTTGAGCTGCGTCGCGAAGTCGTCGGCGTAGGCGCCGAGCGTGCCGTCCGCGAGTTTGCGGCGCTTGTCGACATCCGCCTGGTATTGCGACCACAGGTCGCCGAGCCACACGCGGCTCTCCTCGCGTTCCTCCGGCGACATGTCCTTGCGCACGAATTCATCCGGGGCGCTCTTGTACTCGCCGACCTTGAACACGTTCACGTCGACGAGGAGCTTGTCGATGATCTCGCGGTAGTACGTGCGGTAGCGGTCGAAGCCGTCGATCAGCACGAAGCCCATCGGGTCGAGATAGATGTCGTCCGCGTAGCTTGCGAGATAGTACTGCGGCTGATCGTAGTATTCGCCGAGCGCGACAATGCGCTTGCCGCTCTTGCGGAACTCCTCGAGGCTCGTACCGAGTTCACGCAGCTTCGCGAGCCCGCCGCCGGAGAGGCCCGTGAGATCGAGGACGACGACCGTGATGCGCCTGTCGTCCTTCGCCCGGGCAAGCGCTTCCTTCAGGTCGCGCAGCAGCGTTTCGTCGGCGAGTTCACCGGTTAGGTGATCGACGCGGCGGCTGATCGGATCGCCCGACAGCTCCTCGACCAGCGTGCCCTCGGGCTCGATGACGAGGGCCGCCCTGCCGGGCACCAGCGGAATCGTGGGATTGGTCGCGGTGATGAAAAGCGCAAGCAGGAAGAGGAGCAGCACGAGGTGCAGCAGCTTGCGCACGGCATCGAGGGCATGCCACATGTATCGCAGGATCGACAGGATCCCGCGCCAGATCGCCATGTCCCGTCCTAGATCTTCTCTTCGATGCGCGCGGCCTTGCCCGACAGGTCACGCAGGTAATAGAGCTTGGCGCGCCGCACGCTGCCGCGCCGCTTGACCTGGATTTCGGCGATCGCCGGGCTGTGGGTCTGGAACACGCGCTCCACGCCTTCGCCGTGCGAAATCTTGCGCACCGTGAACGAGGAGTTGAGGCCGCGGTTGCGCTTCGCGATCACGATGCCCTCGTAACCCTGCACGCGTTCGCGGTCGCCTTCCTTGACCTTCACCTGCACGAGCACGGTGTCGCCGGGGGCGAACTCGGGGACCTTGCGGGTGGCGCGGCGCGCTTCAATTTCTGCGATGAGCTTGTTCATGGCTTGCGACTCTCACTTCGAATTCAATGGCAGTTCTTTCCGGTACTCGGCGAGGAGCTTCTGCTCCTCGGCATTCAATTCCATGCGCTCGATGAGCTCCGGCCTGCGCTGCCAGGTCCGCCCGAGCGCCTGCTTCAGCCGCCAGCGCTCGATGTCGCGGTGATTGCCCGACAGCAGCACCTGCGGCACGCGCATCCCCTCCAGCTCTTCCGGCCGCGTGAAGTGCGGCCAGTCGAGGAGCCCGCGCGTGAAGGATTCCTCCACCGCCGACCGCTCATCGCCGAGCACTCCCGGCAGCAGCCGGATCACCGCGTCGATCATCGCAAGCGCCGGCACTTCCCCGCCGCTCAGCACGTAATCGCCGATCGACCATTCCTCGTCGATCTCGGTCGCGAGCAAGCGCTCGTCGACCCCTTCATACCTGCCCGCCACGAGCACGAGGCCCGCGAGCCCGGCGAAGCGGCGCGCCGCTTCCTGGTCGAATCGTCGCCCCTGGGCGCTCAGGTAGATCCGCGGCGACCCTTGCGGAGCCCGATTCACGGCCGTACGCAACGCCGTGCGCAGCGGCTCGACCCGCATCACCATCCCAGGACCGCCGCCGTAGGGTCGGTCGTCCACCGTCCGGTGCACGTCCGCCGCGTAATCGCGCGGATCGACGACACCGACTTCAACCAGCCCCGATGTGATCGCGCGGCCCGTCACCCCGTACTGAACCGCCTCGCGGATCATGGCGGGAAACAGCGTGACCACTTCAATGCGCACGCGAGTGAACTCCTACGCTCGGCCTAAACGCCGGACGGGCCTTCCTGCTCGCCTTCGGGCTCTTGCCAGTTCACCCAGACCGTCCGCTCCTTCCGATCGACCCGCCGCAGGAACGCGGCCGTCGCCGGAATCAGATGCTGTTGCTCGCCCTCGACCACCATCACCGCGTAGCCGGCCGTGTCCATGAAGTACGCGACTTTGCCGAGCCGCTCGCCGCCATTGCTGCGTACCTCCATCCCGATCAGGTCGGCGCGGTAGTGTTCGCGCTCACCGAGCTTCGCGAGCTCGCTCCTCGGCACCTCGATCGTGTCGCGCGCCAGCCGTTCGGCAGCATCCCGGTCGTCGCAGCCCGCGAGCCTTGCGACGAACAGGCGGCCGTGCGGCCTCGCCTCTTCCACTCGAACCAGGCGCCGGCCGCCCGCGTTCGCCAGATGCCAGGTCGGATACTCGAGGATGCCCTCGGGGGGTTCCGTGTAGGACTGGATCCGAATCCACCCCCGGATGCCGAAGGCACCCAGCACCCGTCCGAGCTCGATCCAGTTCTCCGGAGAGGGCATGGCCCCGCCCGAGCGTGTGGCCGTCAGGCCGCAGCCTTGCCCAGTTCCGCCTTCTTGTAGCCGGAAACCAGCGTGCGCACGCGGTCCGACAGCTGGGCGCCGAGGCCGACCCAGTGTTCGATGCGGGCGACGTCGAGTTTCAGCTTCGTGTCCTTGCCGCGGGCCACCGGATTGAAGAAGCCGACGAGCTCCAGGTTGCTGCCACCCTGGCGCTTGCGGCTGTCGGTGACAACCACGTTGTAGAACGGTGCGCGCTTGCCGCCGCGCCGAGTCAATCGAATCGTAACCATCTCGTGAGTACTCGCACCGGGCCACCGGAAAGGGGCCCGAAAAAGAGGCGCGGATTCTACAGAAAGTGCTTGGGAAATGACAATTTAGCGGGGTCCTCGGGGGCCTTGGCCACCCATCGACCTCATGAAGTTCCTGAGGCCCCCTTTCGACACCTTTTTCATCATCTTCTGCAGGGTCAGGAACTGCTTGAGGAGCTTGTTGACCTCGGGTACCAGAAGCCCGGCCCCTGCCGCTATACGGCGCTTGCGCGACCCGTCGATGATTGCCGGGAAACGCCGTTCGCGCGGCGTCATCGAATCGATGAGGGCAATCTGGTGTTTCATGGACTTGTCGTCCATGCCGGGCGGCAATCCGCCCTTCAGCCCGCCCCCGGGCGCCCCGCCGGCCGGGAGCTTCTCCATCAGGGCACCGATGCCGCCCATGCTGTGCAACTGCTGCAGCTGGTCGCGCAGGTCGACGAGGTCGAAGCTGTGGCCCTTCTGGATCTTGCGCGCGAGTTTCTCGGCCTTCTCGCGATCGACTTTCTGTTCCACCTCCTCGACGAGGCCGAGCACGTCGCCCATGCCGAGGATGCGCGAGGCGATCCGGTCCGGGTGAAAGAGCTCGAGGGCATCGGTCTTCTCGCCAAGACCATAGAAGAGGATCGGCTGGCCGGTGACATGCCGTACCGACAGCGCAGCGCCGCCCCGGGAGTCGCCGTCCGCTTTCGTCAGTACGATGCCGGTCAGCGACAAGGCCTCGTTGAAGGCACGCGCAGCGTTCACTGCATCCTGGCCGGCCATGGCATCCACGACGAACAGCCTTTCCGTCGCTGCGATCATCTGATCGATGGCGCGAATCTCCTCCATCATGTCCGCGTCGACGTGCAGGCGTCCGGCCGTGTCGACGATCAGGACGTCGAACAGCCCCCGGCGCGCCTGATCACAGGCCGCCTTGGCCATCGCGGCGGGATCGCGTGTGTCCGGCGCGGCCCAGTAGGCTGCACCGATGTCGCCGGCAAGCCGCTCGAGTTGCAGCATCGCCGCCGGGCGGTAGACGTCCGTGCTCGTGAGCAGCGCCTTCTTTTTCTGCGTGGCTGCGAGCCAGCGGGCGAGCTTGGCGGCCGTCGTGGTCTTGCCTGCGCCCTGAAGTCCGGCGAGCAGCACCACGACCGGGGGTTCCGCCCGCAGATTCAGTCCGCGCGCGGGTTCGCCGAGCACCTGCACGAGCTCGGTGTGGATGATCTTGATGAACGCCTGGCCTGGCGTGAGGCTGGAGTTGACCTCCGTGCCAAGCGCGCGCGCCTTGACGCGATCGATGAACTCCTTGACGACCGGCAACGCGACATCCGCCTCGAGCAGCGCCATGCGCACCTGCCGCAGCGTGTCGCCGACGTTTTCCTCGGTGATGCGCCCACGGCCGCGCAGCGCATTGACCGCCTGGGTCAAGCGTTCGGAGAGTTTGTCGAACATGGCGGGGATTATAATCGGTACCGTCCATCGCACCGAGATCCCCGCCTTGAACACGATATCGACGACCGCGCTCTGGGTTTCCCTGGTGGCGCTGCTGATCGCCATAGGCTACTTCGCCGGTACCGAAACGGCCCTGATGAGCTTGAATCGGTATCGGCTGAGGCACCGGGCGGAGGCTGGACAGCGTGCGGCACGCCTGACGGAGAAATTGCTCAGGAAACCCGACGCGCTCATTGGCGTGATCCTGCTGGGCGCCGCGCTGACCAATGTCATGGCTCCGGCTGTCCTCACCATGATCGTGCAGAAGCTCGGCGGGGGCGAGCGCATGGTGTTCGCGTCGGTGCTCGGACTCGGCGCCTTCATTTTCGTCTTCTGCGAACTCGCGCCGAAAACCTACGGCGTCTTTCAAGCCGAGCGGCTCGCGCTGCCTTCCGCTTACGTGTACCGGCCGCTGCTCCTGGTCTTTACACCGCTCATCTGGATCGCCAACAGGCTCGTCCGCGCTCTGCTCCGGCTGGTCGGCATGTCGGCCGAACAGGCGGCCGGCCATTCGCTGAGCGCCGACGAACTACGGACGGCGGTCGCTGAAGCGGCGGTCAGCGTACCGCAGCGCCATCGCCAGATGCTGGTCAGCATCCTCGATCTCGAACGGGTGACGGTTGACGACATCATGATCCCGCGCAACGACGTCACCGGCATCGACATCAACGACGACTGGGACCAGATCCTCGAGCAGCTGCGCCAGGCGCAGCACACGCGCATTCCGCTCTATGAGGGCGAGCTCGACCAGCTGATCGGCCTCCTGCACATGAAGAACGTCGCCCGCGAGCTCGCGCGCGGCAAGCTCTCCCGCGACCTGCTCATCGAGATCGCGCGGGCGCGGGAGGCTTACTTCGTACCGGAAGGCACGACGCTCAACATCCAGCTCAGCAATTTCCAGCGCAACCGGCGTCGGACCGCGTTCGTCGTCGACGAGTACGGCGACGTGCAGGGCCTCGTGACGCTCGAAGACATCCTCGAGGAGATCGTCGGGGAGTTCACGACCGACACGGCAAGCCTGATGCACAAGGACGTGCATCGCGCCACGGACGGCAGCTTCGTCATCAATGCGAGCGCGACCGTCCGCGCGCTGAACCGCGCGATGCACTGGAAGCTGCCGACGGAGGGACCGAAGACCCTGAACGGGCTCATCGTCGAGCACCTGCAGGCGATCCCCGAGCCCGGCACCGCGCTGCGTATCGGCGACTATGCGATCGAAGTGATGCAGACCGCGGACAACGTGGCGAAGACGGTGCGGCTGCGCGAAATTGCCGCGCGCGACGACGATCAGAAATAGCGCTTGAGCGCGTCCGGGAGTCGCCGGACCGCGAGCACGTCGAGGCCCTCGATCGGGCGCTTCGGCGCGTTCGCCTCGGCAACGACCGCGCGCCTGAAGCCGTGCTTGACCGCTTCCCTCAGCCGTTCTTCGCCGAACGGTACCGGCCGGATCTCCCCGGAGAGCCCCACCTCGCCGAACGCGACCAGATCCGACGGCAACGGCCGGTCACGAAGGCTCGACAGCGTTGCAAGCACGGCGGGCAGGTCGGCGGCCGTCTCGCCGACTCGTACGCCGCCGACCACGTTCGCGAATACGTCGTGGTTATGGAGCGCAACACCGGCATGCCGGTGGATCACGGCGAGCAGCAGCGCCAGCCGCCCGCCGTCGAGGCCGACCGCAACACGGCGCGGATTGGTCGCCGGCGTTTCGTCGACCAGCACCTGAACCTCGACAAGGAGCGGGCGTGTGCCTTCGCGCGTGACCGTCACGATGCTGCCCGCGACGGGTTCCGGATGGCGCGAGAGGAACATCGCTGACGGATTACGGACTTCCTTCAGCCCCTGCTCGGTCATCGCGAAGACTCCGATCTCATTCGCGGCGCCGAACCGGTTCTTGACGGCCCGCACGATGCGAAATCGGCTGCCGTTGTCCGACTCGAAGTAGAGCACCGTGTCGACCATGTGCTCGAGCACCCTGGGTCCCGCGATCGTGCCTTCGCGGGTCACATGGCCGATCAGGATCACGGCCGAACCCGAGTCCTTCGCGAAGCGGACGAGTGCCGCCGTCGTTTCCCTGAGCTGCGTGACGGCACCGGGGCTCGCTTCGACGGCTTCGGTATACATCGTCTGGATCGAGTCGATCACGACCACCCGCGAGGCGAGCGAGCGCGCGATCTCGACGATGGCCTCGACCGAGGTTTCGGCGATGAACTGAACGCGATCGGCCTTGAGGCCCAGGCGCTCGGCTCGCAATGCAATCTGGTCCAGGGATTCTTCGCCGGCTGCATACAGCACTGGGCTATGACCCGAGAGACCGGCGGCCGCCTGCAGGAGCAAGGTCGACTTGCCGATGCCCGGGTCCCCGCCCAGGAGGGTGACGGACCCGGCAATCAGGCCGCCACCGAGGACCCGGTCGAATTCCTCGATGCCGGTTGCTGTGCGACCAGCGGGTGCGCCCTGGACGAGGGCGATGGCCTTGGGGGCCTGCGCGGCGGCGGACGGCCGTTGCGGCGCGCGGCCCTTGGCCGGCTGGATCATCTGGGACAGGGTATTCCAGGCCCCGCAGTCGGGGCATTGGCCCTGCCATTTTGGCGAATCCCCGCCGCAGCTGGAGCAAACGAAGACGGTATGCGGCTTGGCCAAGTTCACATTCCGGGGCGCGCGGGAGGCGCGGGATGGTAGCACGCGATGTGCCGCACACCGGCCCTGCGTATCTGCTCACAATCCAAGCAAAACACCTGATAGAACAAAAGGCTGTCGTCTATACTGCCCGCCGCTTGTGACATAAGGCCCTGCTTTCCGTTGTGCTGGCGGGGCCTTTTTTGGGGTACTAAGCGAATGAGGAAGACGGTGCCCGTGAGTGATCCCGGCAGCCGCCCAGGCGGCCCGTTGACCGCTCTTGGCCGCTACCGGATCGAGCGGGAGCTGGGCCGCGGCGCCATGGGCGTCGTCTACCTGGCGCGCGATCCGAAGATCAATCGGCTGCTCGCCATCAAGGCCATCGCGCTCGCCGCCGAGTTCGGCGAGCTCGAGGTGAAGGGCGCGCGCGAGCGTTTCTTTCGCGAAGCCGAGATGGCCGGCCGGCTCAATCACCCGAACATCGTCGTCATCTACGACGCCGGCGAGGACAAGGGGCTCGCCTTCATCGTCATGGAATATCTGCGCGGCGGGCACCTGAGCGACTGCACGACCTCCGCGAGCCTGCTGCCCGCTGCGACGGTCCTCGATATCATGGCGCGCACCGCGGATGCGCTGAACTTCGCACACCGCCAGAGCGTGATTCACCGGGATATCAAACCCGCCAACATCATGTACGACGCGGACACGAACGCCCTCAAGATCACGGACTTCGGTATCGCGCGACTCACCGATGGCGGCAGCACCAAGACCGGCATCGTGCTCGGCACGCCCTCGTTCATGTCGCCCGAACAGCTCGAAGGCCGTCACCTCGATGGACGCTCGGACCTCTTCGCACTCGGCGTCTCCCTTTACCAGCTCAGCTGCGGGCAACTGCCGTTCCGCGCGGACTCCATGACGGCGCTGATGTACAAGATCGCGAACGACGCGCACACGCCGCTCGCGACGATCCGGCCGGATCTGCCGGCCGCCGTGGACCGCATCGTCAACCGGGCGCTCGCCAAGCGTCCCGAGGCCCGATTTCAGACCGGCGCGGAGATGGCCACCGCGCTGCGGGCCGCGCTCGCTGCGGCGGGTGGCTGAGCCGGCCATGGCATCCGCACTGGTTCCCAATCTTCGCAGCAAGCTGCGCTCGGTCGGAGTCACCGACACGGGCCGCGTGCGCGAGCACAACGAAGATACCATCCAGTTCGACCAGGACATCGGGCTGTACGTGCTTGCCGACGGCATGGGCGGCTACAACGCAGGCGAAGTCGCGAGCGGCATCGCCGTCAAAACCATCGTGAACCTGGTGCGCGAAGCGCTCGCGCGCGAGACGCTGGAAATGCCGGACCGCGAAACCGGCCTCAACCGCCCGAGCATCATCCTGCGGGATGCCATCCAGCGCGCCAACAAGATCATCTACCAGACTTCGAAGACGCAGCCCCAGTGCGAGGGCATGGGCACGACCATCGTCTGCTGCCTCTTCTACGACAACAAGATCACCATGGCGCACGTCGGCGACTCGCGGCTCTACCGCCTGCGGGCCGACCGCTTCGAGCAGCTCACCATGGATCACTCGCTCCTGCAGGAGCTCGTGGATCGGGGCTTTTATTCGGCCGAGGAAGCGCAGCGGGCGACCAACAAGAACTACGTCACCCGGGCCCTTGGGGTCGAACCGAATGTCGACGTCGAAATCCACGAGGAGCCGGCCGTCAAGGGCGACTTCTATTTGTTGTGTTCCGACGGACTTTCCGACATGGTCGAAGATGAAGACATACACTTAACAATAAATACGTTTAGTGCTAGTCTCGATACGGTCGCTAAGCAATTGATTCAATTGACGAATGACAACGGTGGCCGGGACAACGTGTCGGTGCTCATCTCGAACGTTGTCGATTCTTTCCCCGCTCGCAAGCGGGTCATCGACAAGGTCTTGGGCTGGTTCAGCTAAAGGAATCGAGGGCAGGTCATGGCACGCTTAATTCTGAGCCTGGATGGACAAGTACTCGCCGAGTACAACATGAACAAGGAGCGTTACACCATCGGGCGCTTGCCGGATAACGATATCCGCATCGACAACCCGGCGGTGAGCGGCCACCACTCGCTCATCATCAACATCCTCAACGATTCGTTCCTCGAGGATCTGAACAGCACCAACGGCACGTACGTGAACGGCAAGCTCATCAAGAAGCATGCCCTGCAGCACGGCGACCTCATTACCGTGGGCCATCACCAGTTGCGCTTCGTCGACGCGCAGGAAGCGGACGTCGAGCAGGACGAATTCGAAAAGACCATGGTCATCACGCCCTCGAGCCAGGGCGAGCAGAAGATCCGCCGTGTCGTCGAGGCAGCCACCGAGCAGGCGACGAAAGGAGACGGCTCGCGCCGTCCTCCGGAAGGCGCGACGCCCATCCAGAAGGCGAAGCTGCAGGTTCTGAGCGGCGCGTTCGCCGGCCGCGAACTCGAGCTCACGAAAGCGCTGACGACGCTTGGACGCCCGGGCGTTCAGGTCGCCGCGATCACGCGTCGCGCGGAAGGCTACTTCATCGTGCACGTCGACAGCGGCAAGGAAGGCGACTATCCGCTCGTGAACGGCACGCCGATCGGCCCGCAGGCCCGTCGCCTCGCCGACAACGACGTGATCCAGCTCGCGGGCGTGAAGATGGGTTTCTTCGAGAACTGAGGCGCCGCTACACGACTTCGTAAACCGTAAACCGGTACCGGTGTTGGATAACTGGGGATTTCATCGTCGGCGGCGAAATCCCCAGTTATCCAACACCGGTACCGGTTTAGACGACTTCGTGCAGCACGCGCTGGCTCACGCCGCAGATGAGTTCATAGGGAATCGTCGCCGCGCGCTCGGCGACTTCTTCAACCGGTAGTCCGGGGCCCCACAGCACGACTTCATCCCCGACGGCCGCCGGGCCGTCCTTCACGTCGATGGCGATCATGTCCATCGACACCCGTCCGACGAGCGGGAATTTCCGCCCGCCGATCAGCACCGAAGTGCCGCTTGCGACGTTTCGCGGATAGCCGTCGCCATAGCCGGCCGCCGCAATCGCGACCTTCGTCGCGCGCGCGGCGATCCACGCGCTCGCGTAGCCGACCGATTCCCCGGCCCTCACGTCGCGAATGGCGATGATGCGGGTGACAAGCGTCATCGCCGGCGTGAGTCCGAGCTCCGCGCCTGTTGCGCCCGGGATCGGCGAGACGCCATAAAGCAGAAGTCCGGGCCGGATCCAGTCGCCGTGCGATTGCGGAAAGCCGAGCAAGCCCGCCGAGTTCGCGATCGAGGTCTGCGACTTGAGTCCCGCCGTCGCTTCGCGAAACAAGGCGATCTGTCGAGGCGTCTTCGGGTCGTCGCGATCATCGGCATTGGCGAGGTGCGTCATCAGTCGGGTCGCCGGTGCGACGCTCGCAAGCGCCGTGAGCTTGCGCCACGCGTCGGGAAACTCCTCCAGCCGGAACCCGAGGCGATTCATCCCGGTGTCGATCTTCATCCACACGCGAAAGCGATACTGCCCGCCGAATGACGCGAGCAGGTCGAGCTGCCTGGGACTGTGAACGACGATATCGAAGTCCTGGTGAGCCGCCTCATCGAGCTGGCGCGCGTCGAGAACGCCTTCGAGCAGCAGGATCGGATGACGCAGATCGGCCTCGCGCAAGGCCCCGCCCTCTTCGAGCCGCGCCACCGCGAACCCGTCGGCATCGGCGAGCGCGAGCGCCGTCGGCACGAGCCCGTGACCGTAGGCGTTCGCCTTCACGACCGCCATCACGCGCGAGTGCGGCGCCAGCTGGCGCACCGTTGCGAGGTTCTTCTGGAGCGCCCGCGTGTTGACGATGGCGCGAACGAGCTGCGTCACGGGCGATAGAGCGACTAGTACGCGCCCTCGCCGTAGGAATCCGGCACGAAGCTTTCGAACTTCGTGTACTTGCCGAGGAAGGTGAGCTTCACTTCGCCGGTCGGGCCGTTGCGCTGCTTGGCGATGATGATGTCCGCGATGCCCTTCTTCGGCGTATTCGGGTCGTAGACCTCTTCGCGGTAGATGAGCAGGATCACGTCCGCGTCCTGCTCGAGGGCGCCTGACTCGCGCAGGTCCGACATCACCGGCTTCTTGTCCACGCGCTGCTCGACGCTGCGGTTCAGCTGCGAGAGCGCGATCACCGGCACCTTGAGTTCCTTCGCGAGCGCCTTGAGGTTACGCGAAATCTCCGAGATCTCGGTGGCGCGATTCTCCTTCGTGCCGGGCACCTGCATGAGCTGCAGGTAGTCGACCACGATGAGGTCGAGCCCCTTCTCCCGCTTCATGCGCCGCGCGCGGGCCTGGAGTTCCGTCGGCGTGAGCGCGGGCGTTTCGTCGACGAAGAGGCGCGTCGTCTGCAGCTGGCTCATCGCGCTGTCGAGGCGATTCCAGTCATCGTCCGCCAGCCGCCCGGTGCGCAGATGCGTCTGGTCGATGCGGCCGATCGAGGCCAGCATGCGCAATGTCAGCTGCTCGGCCGACATTTCCATGCTGAAGATGAGCGCCGATTTCTGCTCGCCGAGCACGGCGTTCTCCGCAATGTTGACGGCGAGCGTCGTCTTCCCCATCGACGGCCGGCCGGCGACGATCACGAGATCGCCTGGTTGCAGGCCGTTGGTCATTTCATCGAGCCGCGCGAAGCCGGTGGCGAGCCCCGTCAGCGCACCCGGGTTCTGGTGCAACTGGTCGATGCGATCGACGACCGGCCCGAGGAGCGAGCCGATCTGCACGGCGCCGATCTTGCCGCGCGCGCCGCGCTCCGCGATCTCGAAGACGCGCCGCTCGGCCTCATCGACGAGTTCGCGGGCCTCGCGCCCCTCGCTGTTGAAGGCGCTGCCGGCAATTGCATTGCCGACGGAGATGAGGGACCGCAGGATCGAGCGCTCACGGACGAGCTGCGCATAAGCACGCACGTTCGCGGCGCTCGCGGTATCGCGCGCGAGCGTGCCGAGATAGGCGAGGCCGCCCGCGTCTTCGAGCTTGCCGCTGCGCTCGAGATAGTCGGAGAGCGTGACGGCGTCGCAGGGCTGACTGCGGCCCGCGACTTCGGCGATCGCCGTGAAGACGAGCCGGTGATCGGCGCGGTAGAAATCATCCGCCGACAGGAGGTCCGCGACCGAATCCCAGGCGACGTTGTCGAGCATCAGCGCGCCGAGCACCGCCTGCTCGGCTTCCACCGAGTGCGGCGGCACGTGCACCGTATCGAGCGATGCGGAATCCTTCATGCTGCGGGCGGGGCCAGGCATGCGGATATCCTGCCGGGTTTACTCTTCGGCGACGACCGTGATCGGCAGATCGATGTTGACGTCCGTATGCAGGTGCAGCGTCACGACGTGATCGCCGACGACCCGGATCGGGCCGCTCGGCAGGCGCACTTCGGAACGCTCCACGGCGCGGCCGGCGCCGGTGGCGGCTTCCGCGATGTCCGGCGTACCGATCGAACCAAAAAGCTTGCCTTCCGTGCCCGCTTTCGCGGTGATCGTGAGCTTGAAGTCCTTGAACGCCTCGGCTCGCCCGCGCGCGATGTTGAGCGCTTCGTTCGCTATGCGCTCGAATTCGGCCCGGCGCGCCTCGAACTTCTTCAGGTTCTCGGCCGTCGCCATCGTCGCCTTGCCCTGCGGCAACAGGAAATTGCGCGCGTAGCCCGGCTTCACCTTGACCTTGTCGCCGATGACGCCGAGATTCGCGACCTTCTGCAGAAGAATGACGTCCATGGAAGTGGCGCTCTCGCTTTAGTGCTGGTCGGTGTAGGGCAGGAGCGCGAGATACCGCGCCCGCTTGATGGCAAGCGCGAGCTGCCGCTGGTAGTGCGACTTGGTGCCCGTGATGCGGCTCGGGACGATCTTGCCCGTCTCGGTGACGTAGCTCTTGAGCGTCGCGAGATCCTTGTAGTCGATCTGCTCCACCTTGTCGGCGGTGAAGCGGCAGAACTTCTTGCGGCGGAAAAATCTGGCCATGATGCGAGCCTCGAAGCGATTTTGAGTTGGGATCAGGCTGAGGGAGACGAACGGTCACCGCGGTCGCCGCGATCTCCGCGGTCGCCACGATCATCGTCATCGTCGTCGTACGGACGCTCGCGCTCGCCCTCCTCACCGCCCTTCGCCATGGGCGAGGGTTCGGTGATGGCCTTGTTGACGCTCGTGACGAGGTGGCGCAGCACCGCGTCGCTGAAGCGAAACGCGCCCGTGAGCTCGGCCAGCGTCTTCTGATCGCACTCAATATTGAGAAGGATGTAGTGGGCCTTGTGGACCTTGGAGATCGGGAAGGTCAGCTGACGCCGGCCCCAATCTTCCAGGCGATGCACGGTGCCGCCGCCTGCCGCGATCATGCCCTTGTAGCGCTCGAGCATGGCGGGAACCTGCTCGCTCTGGTCAGGGTGGACCAGAAACACGATTTCGTAATGCCTCAAACGGTGCTCCCCATGGTTGTAGCCACCCGCAACATACGGTGTGGCAAGGAGTTTTTGCGGTTGAGCCCGCAGGGGCCCGACGCGCAAGGGCGGCAAGGATACTGAAGAGGCCTGCCAGCGGCAAGATTAATAAGAGTGGCCCTCGGCCGGTTATGCGAGGAGCCCCAGCCAGTTACGGCTGCGGTCGCCGAAGACGAGGAAGTGCGGGTTCACGAGGTCGCGTCTGGCGTTGTAGCGCAGCGGTGCGCCCGACGTCTCGATGACGGTGCCGCCGGCGCCGACGACCACGGCATGCGCGGCCGCCGTATCCCATTCCGAGGTCGGCCCGAGCCGCGGATAAAAATCCGCCGCGCCCTCCGCCACCAGGCAGAACTTGAGCGCGCTGCCGACCGGCACGAAAACGTGCGGGCCGAGCTTCGCAAGAAGCGCATCGAGCGTATTGCCCCGGTGCGACTTGCTGCCGATCACGCGCAGCGGTGCGCTGGCTTGTGCCTGCACGCGGATTTCCGTCGCGGGCCCCGCGCCGACCTGCCGCCAGGCGCCGAGTCCGGGTCCGCCCGAATACAGGGTTTCGGTCACGGGCACGTACACGACGCCGAGTTGCGCTTCGTGACCGGCAATGAGCGCGATATTGACCGTGAACTCGCCGTTTCCCCGCACGAACTCCTTCGTGCCGTCGAGCGGGTCGACGAGCCAGTGGCGCTGCCACGTGGCGCGCACTTCGAAGGGGATCGACGCGCCTTCCTCCGAGAGGATCGGAATATCGGGCATGAGCGACCCGAGAGCTTGCGCAATGACCTCGTGCGCGCGCAGATCCGCAAGCGTCAGCGGCGACCGGTCGGCCTTCGCCGTCGCGCCCAGATCCTTCGAGCGGTACACGTCAAGTATTTCGGCGCCCGCACGGCGCGCGATATCGCCAATCGCCCGCAGCAGCGGCTCGCGGCCGTCGCTCATTTCTTCTTGCCGCGCCGCTGGCGGCCCACTTCGTAAAGGAGCACGCCCGCGGCCACCGACACGTTGAGACTCTCGACGGTGCCCGTGAGTGGCAGTCTCACGAGGAGGTCGCAAGTCTCCCGCGTAAGCCGACGCATGCCCTCGCCTTCGCTGCCCATCACCAATGCGAGAGGCCCGTCGAGCGCCGCCTGTTCCGCCGTGCCCTGCGCCTGCGCGTCCGCACCGACGATCCAGAGGCCCAGCTCCTTGAGTTCGCGAATACTGCGCGCGAGGTTCACGACCGAAACGACCGGCACGGCCTCAGCCGCGCCCGCGGCAACCTTGCGTACGGCGGGTGTCACCGGGGCCGCGCGGTCCCGGGGTATGACGACGGCGTGCGCACCGAAGGCGTCCGCGTTCCTGAGGCACGCGCCAAGATTGTGCGGGTCCTGCACGCCATCGAGCACGAGCACGAGCGGCACGCCCTCGATCGACTGGATGAGGCTCGGCAGATCGACCTCGGCGAGGTCGAGGGAGGCGCGCACCTCGGCGAGTACGCCCTGGTGAACCGCGCCGCGCGCGAGTTCATCGAGCCGGTCGATGCTCGTTTCACCGACCGCCAGTCGATGCGTCTCGGCCAGCGCAAGGAGCTCCCGCACCTTGCGGTCTTCCCGGCCGCTCAGCACCCAGAGTTTGGCAATGCGGCCGGGATTGCGCGTCATGAGCGCCCGCACCGCGTGCATGCCGTAGACCATGCGATTCGGATCCATGCTTCAGCCCCTGCGGCGGCGGGATTTCGCCGGATGTGCCCTGGCTGGAGCGCCGGCGGCCGCCACCTCGAAATCCACCTGCCGTTCGTCGAGGTCGACCTTCACCACCCGAATGCGGATGCGCTGCCCCAGCTGGTAGCGTCGCTTGCCGCGTTGACCGCACCAGGCGAGCAGGCGATCGTCGATGTAGTAGTCATCGTCGCGCAAGGAGCTGACGTGCACCAGCCCGTCAATCTGCAGCGCCGTGATCTGCGCGAAGAAACCGAAGTCGACGACGCCGGTGATGGTCGCGTCGAACTCCTCGCCGAGATGCCGGCGCAGGTATTCGCACTTGAGGTACTGCTGCACGCCACGCATCGCTTCGTCCGCGCGCCGCTCCTTTGATGAGCACTCGCGGCCGAGGCCATCCATATGGCCGGGGCCATAGACGAAATCGCCCGCGTGGCCGCCGGCAATGGCGTGTTTGATCGCGCGATGTACGACCAGGTCCGGGTAACGGCGGATGGGCGAAGTGAAGTGCGCGTATTCCGTGAGCGCAAGACCGAAGTGGCCGATGTTGGCCGGTTGATACAGCGCCTGCTGCTGCGAGCGGATGATGAGCGATTCGATGAACGCCGCATCGGGCCGGCCCCCGATCTTCGCCGCGACTTCCTGCAGGTCGCGCGTCTCCAGGGTCTCGGGCAGCTTCACGCCGATGCCGAGCGCCGCGAGCGATTTCTGCAGCTCGGCGATCTTGCGCGACTCGGGCTCGCCATGCACGCGGTAAAGGCACGGGAGCTTGTGCTTGCGCAGGAACCCGGCCGCCGCGACGTTCGCCGCGATCATGCACTCCTCGACGAGCTTATGCGCATCGTTCCGGGGCAGCGCGACGAGATCGACCACTTCGCCCCGATCGCCCAGCCGCGGCTTGATTTCCGGCGCGTCGAAATCGAGCGCGCCGCGGGCGTGACGCGCCTTGCGCAGCGCCCTGAAGACCTCGCGCAAGCGCTCGATCTGCGGCCGCAAGCGATCGTGTGGCCCGCCGACCTTGCCGTCCAGCATCGCCCCGACTTCGGTATAGGTAAGGCGCGCCGCCGAATGCATCAGTGCGTTGCGAAATCCGCTGCGGGTGATCTTGCCACGAGGGTTTACGTGCATTTCGCAAGCGACGCACAGCCGCGGCACGTCCGGCTTGAGCGAACACAGGCCGTTCGAGAGCTTCTCGGGCAGCATCGGGATCACGCGATCCGGAAAATAGACGGACGTCGACCGTTCGAGCGCCGCATCGTCGAGCGCGCCGCCGGCGCAGACGTAATGGGCCACATCGGCGATCGCGACGATCAGCCGCCAGCCTTCGCCGGCGGGCTCGCAGTACACCGCATCATCGAAGTCGCGGGCATCGTCGCCGTCGATGGTGACGAGCTTGAGCTTCGTGAGGTCCCAACGATCGCCGGTGGGCAGGGGAGAAACCGCGTCGGGCCAGGCGTTTGCCTCACCCATCGCGGCCTCGGAGAATTCGGTCGGCAAGGCCTGCGCCACGATGGCGAGCTCGGCGGCGAACGCCGCCGGACGCGCCGCTTCCAGTCGCCGCACGACCTTGCCGATCGGCAACGCGTCAGCGCGCGGTTGCTCCGTGATCTCGACTTCCACCCAATCGCCGTCACGCGTTCCGTTGCGATGGGCAGGCGGAATAGCGACCCGATGCACGAACCGCGGATCTTCGGGAATGACGACCGCGAGTTCACCTTCATCGCGCAAGCGCCCGGCGATCCGGAGCGTGCCCCGCGTGAGCACCCTGGTAATCGCGCCCTCCGGGCGGCCTCTCGAATCCCAGCGCACGATGCGCACGGCGGCGCGGTCACGCGGAAAGAGCCCCTGCATCTGGCGATGCGAGAGAAAGATGTCGGGTGGGCCCCGGTCGGGCCGGAGGAATCCAAATCCGTCCTTGTGGCCGAGCACGATGCCTTCGATGGCTTCGGCGGTGAGCGCGGGCGAATACTCGTGCTCGCGGTTCACGATCAGCGAGCCGTCACGCGTCATCGCGGTGAGCCGCTTGGCGAGCGCGGATTTCAGGGGCGCCTTGCGGATCTCGAGGCGCCGCGCGAGCACCTCGGCGGCGAGCGGCCGGCGGGCCGCGTGCAGTTCCTCGAGCAGCATTTCGCGGCTCGGGATGGGGTCGGCGTACCGGCCGCTCTCACGTTCGTGATGCGGGTCGCGGTCGCGCCAGTGTTGGGTCTTTTTCATTCGTTGGCTTTGCATTGACAAGGTGGGAGGGGGTCCGTAATGTTCGGCGCCCTCGCGGGCAACGGCCCTCTCAAGATTTCAGCATCCTGCCCGGATGGCGGAATTGGTAGACGCACTAGTTTCAGGTACTAGCGGGTAACACCGTGGAGGTTCGAGTCCTCTTCCGGGCACCAATAATTCAATAAGTTACAGTGTTTTTCGCGGAAGAATTCTAGCACAGTCCAGCCGCCATCCGGATTCTCTCACGGCACGGCCGCACGCGGTCACTCTCATATAGGGCGAGTTCGCGGCCGGAACGCGACGCCAAAAAGCACGAAGACGCCGAGCGCGGCAGTCGCCGGCACGATCCAGATCGCATGCCAGTCGTGCGTGACTTTGCCGCCGGCCACGTCAGAAATGGCGTAGTGATGGACCACCGCCCCCGACGCCATCGCTCCGACGAAGTACCCAAGGCCGTTGGTCACGAAGTTGATCAGCCCTTGCGCGGCGGCGCGAATCTTCTCCCCGGCGCGCTGATCGGTGTACACCTGGCCGCCGACGAAGAAGAAGTCATAGCACACCCCATGGAGCAGGATCCCGGCGTACAGCAGCCACATGCCGGGCCCGGGGTTGCCGTTCGCGAACGCGAAGTACCGTAAGCCCCAAGCCAGCATGCCGATCAACATGATCTTCTTGATGCCGAGCCGGCGCAGCAGGAACGGCAGGGCCAGCATGAAGGCCACCTCGGACATCTGCCCGAAGGTCTGGACGAACGCCGCCTCCGGTACCTGGATCTCGTTCAGGAACGGATTCGCAAAGGTGTAATAGAACTGCAGCGGGATACAGAGCAGGAACGAGCCGAGCACGAAGAAGAAAAAGTCGCGATGCTTGAGCATTTGCAGCGCGTCGAGGCCGAGCGCGTCGCGGATGCTGAACGGCGCGCCTCCTGCCTTCGGTGGCGTGTGGGGGAGCGACAGTGAATAGACCGCCGTCAAGACCGAAACGCCGGCGGCGATCTGCATCGGCAGCGCCATGGCATCCGCGTGCAGTTGCTTGCCGACGAGTATTCCCGCGACGATCCAGCCAAGCGTGCCGAGCACGCGCAGATACGGAAAGCGACCCGCGTCCGTGACGTGATGAAAGGCGATGGCGTTCGTCAGCGACAGGGTCGGCATGTAGCACAGGGCATAGAGAATGAGGAGCGGATAGAACCGCGCGAAGCTCGTTTGCAGCGAGGTCGTCCACATGAGCGCCGCGCCGATGAGGTGCAGCGCCGCCAGAAGCTTCTCGCTCGACACGAAGCGGTCGGCCAGCATTCCCATGAAAAAGGGCGAGACGAGCGCGGCGATGGCCGTGGCGCCGTACGCCAGGCCGATCTCGCGATCCGTGAAATGGAGCGTCGCGCCGAGGTAGGTGCCCATCGTCACGAACCACACCCCCCAGATGAAATACTGGAGGAACATCATCAGCGCGAGGCGCGCCGCTTTCACGGAAGTTCGCGGATGCGGATATGGCGCAGGCTGAGCGTCCCGGGATGATCACCCTGGATGCCGATGTATCCCGTATGCGCGAGTCCGTAGTTCGCATAGGCATGGAACTTGCTGGCGGCGACCTTCGCTTTCCAGTCGGGACTCCAGAGTTCGTACTCGACGACCTTCTGCCCGTTCAACCAATGCTCGACGTGCGCACCCTTGACCACGATCCGCGCCGTGTTCCATTCGCCGAACGGCTTGACGACGCCGGCAGGCGCCGCATAGAGCGCATACGCTGCGGCGGCGGACGTCAAGCGCTTCTGCCCGTCGGGCGCGTTGGCATCGTCGAGCAACTGATACTCCGGCGCGCTCCAGTAGATGTGATCGTACTCGCGCGTGCCGCGGTAGAAGATGCCGCTGTTGCCGCCCTGCCCGATCTTCCACTCGAGCTCGAGTTCGAAGTCGCCGAATGGCTCCAGGGTAACGAGGTCATCGACGGCGCCGTCCTTCGAGAGCGTGTCGCCGTTGAGATGCCATCCATCGGGAAGGCCGGTGGACTCCCAGCCACGCCATTCGCCAACCGCCTTGTCATCGAGCAGCGCGTGCCACGGGTGCATCGGGTTGGCATCGGTTGCGCCTGCCGTGGCGATCAATGTAGCGACCGCGAGCATCAGTATTGTCTTCAATTGGATCCTCCAGCAATGCCGACCTTCTGCAACACTTCGAGCGGCGGGCCGTCGAACTGCGCGAGCGGTACGTTGCCGACGTACTTGAGGTCCTTGCGTCCCGCGGGCGTCGAGTAAAAGCCGCCGGCAGTCAAATCGCGAAAGCGAGCGAAGAACGCGGCCGCCTCGGCGTACGCGTCCTTCGCCTTGGGCGCGTAGCAAATGTCATCGCAGATGGCACGCTGCTCAGTCTCGTTGAGCCCGGCGAATTCCGTCCTGAAGCGCCGCGTGGCTTCTGCGTTCATCCAGGCAAGTCCTTCGAGGATCACCGGGCGGTCCTGCCGCGGCTGCGGATACGGAGCGCTCACCCATTCATCCACAAAATCGACGACGCCGACCGCGGAGGCACTCGGCGATTCGGCATCCGCCGGAATGATGACGTCGCACAAAGCGGCGGCCGTCCGTCGCTGCGCGCGCGTGAACGTCAGCGGCCACAGCTCGCCGGGCCGGTAGGCCTTCGTGAGATCCGGATCGGTGCCGTAACCCTGGGCGGCCGGCGCGGCCGCGTCCGGGGATTCGGCCCCGAAGGCTCCCTGCTGAAGCAAGGGCATGGCTGCAGATGCCGCCAGCACCCACTTGAGGGTCGTGCGGCGATCGACGCGGATCGGCTCGCTCATTTCACAACTCCCTCCTGCGCATCAACTCGAGAATACGGTCGGCCGCCCGCCAGGCGAGCGCCATGATCGTGAGCGTCGGATTCTTGTCCGCGTTCGACACAAAGACCGCGCCGTCGGTGATGAAGAGATTCTTCACGTCCCAGGTCTGGCCCCAGCGGTTGGTGACCGACCGTTTGGCATCCGTCCCCATATGGGCGCCGCCGACTTCATGAATGATCGATCCGCCGGCCGCGATCGCTCTGGCGCCATCGGTCATGACGTTGCCGCTCACGCGGCCGCCCATCGCTTCGACGATCTCGGCAAAAGTCTTCTGCATGTGGGCGGCCTGGCGGGTCTCGTGATCGGACCACTGCCAGTGGAAGCGCAGGACCGGGATGCCCCACCGATCCTTGACCGCCGGATCGATTTCGCAATAGGAATGCTCGTTCGGAATCATCTCCCCGCGGCCGTCGAACCACACGGTCGAGCCGTAGTACCGGCGGGCTTCCTCCTTGAACTTGCGCCCGTAGCTGCCGCCGGTGAGCCACTCGAGCCCCGCCAGGGTCCCGACGCCCGGCATGGTTTTGCCGCCGCCGAACTCGATGTGATAGCCGCGTGCGAAGCCGAGCCTGCCTTCCAGTTGTTCCTTGTAGAGCCACCACGGAGCGTACATATGACCGCCGCCCGCGCCATCCTCGTTGTGAGGCGAAAGGTTTTCGAGCAGCGGGATCTGTCCTTCGACGCTGCTGCCCACAGTGTCCATGAGGTAGCGGCCGACATTCCCGCTCGAGTTCGCCAGGCCCTGCGGAAATTCCGCCGGCCGCGAGTTCAGGAGAATCCTGACCGTCTCGCAGGAACTCGCGGCGAGCACGACGACTCGAGCCGCAGCGTGCTTCGACTGGCCTGTCGTCCGGTCGATGAACACCACGCCACTCGCGAGGCCATTCTTGCCGAGCGTCACTTCGCGCACCATCGCGTTCACGAGGATGTCGAGCTTGCCGGTCGCGAGCGCGGGCGGCAGATGCACCGTCGTGGATTGATAGTTGGCGCGGATCGAGCAGCCGCGGCCACAGGGCGTCGCCCAGAAGCAGGCGGCGCGAGCTTTCATGTGTTCCGCAATGATCTTCTGGGCGTTCGTGTTGCCGGGATGGAGCTTCGCCGGCGAGTTCCTGAAATCGAGCTGCTGCGTGAGCACGGCACGGTGACCCGCAACCACAGGGACGCCCACCCGCTTCGCGCGCTGCGCGATCAGAAGATCGCTGACCCGCGGCTTGGGCGGCGGCAGCAGGCAACCGGGCGATGAATTCGGCGTGTTCTCCAGGCCGTCATTGGCACCGTAGACGCCGATCAGCATTTCAACCTTGTCGTAGTACGGCGCGAGTTCTTCGTAGGAAATCGGCCAGTCCAGCCCGAGCCCGTCGCGCGCGCGCGGCTTGAAGTCGTAGGGGCCATTGCGAAAGGAATAGCGTCCCCAGTGATTCGTGCGGCCGCCTAGCATGCGCGCGCGCCACCAGTCGAAGCGTCCCGAATCGTCGTTCGAGGTGTTGACGTACGGCTCACCTGGCACCTGCCAGCCTCCGTCAACGGTCGCATCAAAAAAACCGAACTCCTTGTCCGGTGTCGACGAGGCACGCAGCGGCGCCTGGTCGGGCGTCTGGAACATCGGTGTTTCTTTTTCGGGAATGTAATGGCGCCCCGCTTCGAGCATCAGGACCCTCGCCCCCTCCATCGCGAGCGTGTAGGCCGCTTGCCCGCCGCCGGCACCTGAGCCGACAACGACGACGTCGTACTCTTTTTCAAGGTTTGAAGAGGTGGCGAAGGGCACTGCGGATTCTTGGATCGACCTTAATAAAATCAATAATATATAATCGCTTCTTGCAGCATTCACTACGCTGGCTTTGCGCATCGCGCGGGCGGCATTCTAGTGCGGACAGGCGTGCGACACCTATATAAGGTGTGCGCCGGAAAAACGAATCTGGGTTCCAGGGGAGACGACAAGAAGTCATGACTGCGCATCGGATCGAGCGCCGCCGCGTCCTGCAGGGTCTGATGGCAGCGGCACTGCCTCTCGGCACATTCTCCTGCGCATCGAATGACAAGGGCCCGCTGCTGGTCGGCGGACTGCCCGTCACCTGCAACCTCACACTGCCGGTTGCCTGCGTTGCAAAGGCTTCGAGCAACGCCAGGGCCCCCGCGGATGCGCCACGATTTGCCTTCGCGTACAGCAAGTACAGCGGCTGGCCGGAGATCAAGGAATCGCTGATGACCGGGCGCATCCAGGCGGCCTACATGCTCGCCCCGCTCGTCATGGATCTCGCCGACAAGAAAATTCCGGTCAAGATCGTTTCGCTCGGCCACCGCTCGGGCGCCGTGATCATGGTGCGCAGCGACTCGCCGTACCAGCATTTCAGTCAGCTCGCCGGCAAGCGCATCGCCATTCCCAGCCGCTTCGCCGTGGATTTCCTCTTCCTGCGCAAGATGCTCGCCCGGGAAAACATGACGCCGAAAGACGTACAGATCGTCGAGATGCCGCCACCCGACATGCCGGCGGCGCTCTATGCGAATGCCGTCGACGCCTACTGCACCGGCGAGCCGTTCGGAGCGGCTGCGCAACGGGCGGGCTATGCGCGGCCACTGCGCATGACGCGGGACGAATGGCGCAACTACATCTGCTGCGTGCTCACCGTGCGCGAAGAGCTGATCCAGACGAGCGCACCGATGGTGCAGGATCTCGTCAACCAGGTGCTGGGAGCCGGCCTGTGGCTCGATACGCAGCAGGCGAATCGCGACAAGGCCGTTGCGATCGCGGCGGGGCGCGACTTCTTCAACCAGGACCCGAATATCCTGCGATTCGTCATGGAAAACCCGACGGATCGGGTGACCTACGGCGACTTGCGGATGATCCGCGCGGAGTTCGAGGAGCTGATGCAGCTCTCGCTCGAGGCCGGCACGATCAAGCATCCGATTCCCTACGAAACCTACGTCGATGAGCGCTTCGCCCGCAATGCAAAGGCCGCGGTGATTCCGCTATGACGGGGACGGGACCCAAGGTGCACCGCGCCCTCCTCCTGGCGCTCGCTCTCGTCCTTTTGCTCGGCGACGCCGCAGCCGATGCGCCCGCGTTGAAGGCCGGCGTCTTCACCCCGGCGCGCCCCGCGCCCGACTTCACGCTGCTCGGATCGGACGGCTCCGAACTCAAGCTGAGTCGTTACCGCGGCAAAGTCGTCGTCGTTGCGTTCGGATTCACTTCCTGCCCCGACGTCTGCCCGGTCACGCTCGCGACGCTCGCTCAGGCGCGCCGGAAACTCGGCTCCGAGGCCGGCGAGTTGCAGGTCCTGTACATCACCGTGGATCCGGATCGCGACGATGCCGCCAGGATGCACAGCTACCTCGCTCGATTCGATGCGACATTCCTGGGCGGCACGGGGGCCGCCGACCGGCTCGCTGCGGTTCGCGAAGAGTATGGAATCACCGCCACGAAGCGCCAGGCAGGCGACAGTTACCTGATGGCCCATTCCTCGTTCACCTATCTCATCGATCGCGCCGGCAAGCTCCGGGCGCTGATGCCCTATGGCCATACGGCCGATGACTACGTGCACGATCTGCGGATCCTGCTCGCCGGGCCATGAGTCCATTGCGTAAACGCGCGCTCGCCATGCTCGCCGCGTTGGTCCTGCTCGGACCGGCGGTCTGGGCCGGTTTCGCGCCAATCAGGGTTCCGACGCAGGAAGCGGTGTTCGAGATACCGAAGGGCACCTGGGCGCGGCGCATGTCGGGCAGCAAGGTCGAGATCCTCCCCGCCCAGATTCGCCTGACCCTCGGGCTTCAGGATATTCTGGTGCTGCGCAATCTTGACGACGTGCCGCAGATCTTCGGCCCGACGCTCATGATGCCGGGACAGAGCTTCCGGCTGCCGTTCGAAGTCGCCTCGAGCTACACATTCGCCTGCACGGCGCACTTGAGCGGCCAGATGACTATAGTGGTGGACCCGAAACCCGAATCGCCGTGGGCGCGCATCCGGTGGCGGGTGAGCCGCTTGCTGCATGCATAGGGTGGACGACCCCGCAGAGGATCGAGTCGGATGAAGCTGAAGAGAATTCTGCCCTCCTTGACCGTCATCGCGGTGCTTATTGCGGTGTGGTGGGTCGTTGTCATTGCAACGGGCAGCGTGATCTTCCCGACACCGTGGCAGGTCGTCACCGGGGCCGGCGAGCTGATTCGCGACGGCACGCTGTGGAATCATATCGGCGCTTCGCTCTTTCGCGTGTCGAGCGGGTTCCTGCTCGCGGTCGCCTTCGCCGTTCCGCTCGGGCTGTGGATGGGATGGGTGCGCGGGGCGTTCGTGACGCTGAATCCCATCTTCCAGATGCTGCGACCGATCTCGCCGATCGCCTGGATCCCGATTGCCATTCTCTGGTTCGGTGTCGGCAACGCATCGCCGATCTACCTCATCTTCATTTCCTCGGTTTTTCCGATGGTGGTCCAGACCACGGTCGGCGTGCACACCATCGAGCGGCGCTACTTGCGTGCCGCCGGCAACTTCGGCGTTTCCCGCTACACGCTCTTTCGCCAGGTGGTCATTCCCGCGGTGCTGCCGCAGATCATCGTCGGCATGCGGATCGGCCTCGGCGTCGCCTGGCTCGTCGTCGTTGCCGCCGAAATGATCGCGCTGCGGTCGGGCCTCGGCTACCTCATCATCGATTCACGCAACGCCGGCAATCGCTATGACCTCGTCATCGCCGGCATGTGCATCATCGGCCTCATCGGGCTATTGCTCGACGGCACGATGCGACTGCTCGAGAGACTCAAGTCGGTTCGGTGGCGCTATGCCCGCTAAGATCGCCGTCACCGGCGTCAGCAAGGAGTTTCCGTCCGACACCGGAGCGCTGCCGGTCCTCAAGGACATCAGCTTCTCGGTGAGCGACGGCGAGACGGTGGCGATCGTCGGGCCTTCCGGCTGCGGCAAGTCGACGCTGCTCAGCATCGTTGCGGGCTTCGAGCGTGCCGACGGCGGCGGCGTCGCCATTGACGGACGGCCGTCGGACAAGCCGAGCTCGAAGGGCATCCTCATCTCGCAGCAGGGCTCCGTCTTTCCGTGGCTCACCGTGCAGCAGAACCTCATGTTCGGGCTCAACGGCCACGTGCACGACGACAAGGAAGCGCTCGCCGACCACTACGCGGCGATGGTCGGGCTGCGCGGCTTCGAGTCGAGCTACCCGCACGAGCTGTCGGGTGGAATGTTGAAGCGCGCCGAACTTGCCCGCGCACTCGTGGTGAAGCCGGAAATCCTGTACATGGACGAGCCGTTCTCGGCGCTCGATGCGCTCATGAACCTGCGCATGAGGAACGAGCTGCTGCGGGTCCTCGGCGAAGAGCGTCACACGGTGCTGCTCGTCACGCATGACGTCGAGGAAGCGATCCATCTTGCCGATCGCATCCTCGTGCTCTCGGCCCGTCCGGCGACCATCCAGGCGTCGTTCCACGTGCCATTTACCCATCCGCGGCGGCTCTCGAGCCCGGAAGCGCAGGCAATGCGGGTGTCGATCCTTCGCGAGCTGGGGGTCGAAAGCCCGCCGACGTGAACGGGCAGTCGCCTCAGCGGGCGTGCCCCGTGAATGTGCGCAGGGCGGGATTCGTATGATCGGGCATGGCCAGCGCCGCCTTTACGCCCGGGCGGGCTTTCGCGCGCTCGACCCAGTCGATGAGCCGCGGTGCACGCGTCTTCGCGTTCATCTCGGGGAACAGGCGATCGAGCGCGAGGCCGCAATGGGACAGGAAATTGATGTCCGCGAGCGTGAACATGTCGCCCGCGAGCCAGGGCGCCTGCGTGAGCTGCCGTTCCACCTTGTCGACCGCCACCTCGACCTTGCGCGTCGCATTGGCCAGGTCCGCTTCGCTGAAGCCGGACCGGGCCGTGCGCCATTTCTCCCGCTGCTCGTGCAAGGGGATGCGTGCGAGGAGTTTTTCGAACTCGCCCGCCTCGACCGAGCGGGCGATGATGCCGACCATGCGATGCCAGCCGTGCATGGAAACGTAGTTCATCACGTGTTCGTCGATGAACTTGTTCCAGTAGCGCATGCGCGCCCTGCCGGCGGCATCCGCGGGCCTGAGCGGCGGTGCCGCGGGAAAGACGTCCTCGAGGTACTCGTTGATCACCGTGGTGTGCGTGACGATCGTGCCGTCGTGGTCGAGCACCGGCACCTGCCCTTCCGGATTGATGGCGATGAACCAGGGCTGGTGCTGCTCGAACTTGTGCAGGTCGACGTAGACGCTCCTGAACTCGAGTCCCTTCTCCTTGAGCGGGATCAGGCTCTTGAGCGAATTCGCGATCGGTTCCGCGTGATAGAGCGTCAGCACAGGTGGACCCTCGGCCGCCGGGTGTCGATGTTCGTATCGTAACGGGCGACGCCGGCGCGAACCCGAGCGAGAGGGAACTCGCCGTCGATTGGCAGGGAACGGAGAACCGTTCGCCCGGCATGCGAATCGGCGACCGACTCGCTATCATTCCCGCGTCATGGCCGCGCAACCCGAAAGCACGCGCCGGGCGCACGAGGATGGCGCCCGCTGCGTGGATGCGAAGATCGCCTATCTCGTGAGCGATTGCGGCGTGAATCGCCGCTTCGTCGCCGCCGGCGTTGAAATCAACACCGGCCGCTACCAGCCGTTCGAGGTGAAAGTGCGCGATGCCCGGCCATTCCAGGACGGCATCCGGCTCGAGACGCACGGCTTTCAGCTGTTCCGCATGCCCTCGCGCGTCACCGATTTCATGGATCGCTCCGCGGTCGACAGCGGCTACGCGGAAGAAGTCGCGCAAGGCGTGCGGTCGGCGACCGGCGCCTCGCGCGTGGTGCCGATGGCCTGGATGGTGCGCACGTCGGGCGATCTGACGAAATTCGAACGGCGCACCGTGGGCTACAGCCATCAGGGCGGCGTGCAGCCGCCGGCCGCCGAGGCGCATGTCGACTTCGCGCCGGCGCAGGCGCATCGCCTCGCGCAGAATCTCTATGAAAAGCACGCACCCGGCGGGCCCGGCTACCAGCGCTTCATCTGTGGCAGTTTCTGGCGCGCATTTTCGGAGCCGCCACAGGACTGGCCGCTCGCCGTCTGCGATGGGCGCAGCCTCGACCCGGAGGAAGGCGTCACCAACACACTGGTCATCGTCGATTCCCTGCCGACGCCCGAAGCCGCGGTGGCCGCCATTCCCGGTGAAGAGCTGCTGCCGGCGGCGTCCGTATTCCGCTTCAATCCGCGCCATCGGTGGTGGTATTTCCCGAGGATGACGCGCGAGGAGGTGCTGCTCATCAAGTTCTACGATTCCGACCGCTCCGTGGCGTGGCGCGCGCCGCACACGGCGTTCCAGGACCCGAGCTTCACGGACGCCAGGGTGCGCTTCAGCATCGAGCTGCGCTGGGTCGCCTTCTTCGAACAGCTCAGCCGAACGGGTCCCTGAGCACGATGGTTTGCGCCCGGTCCGGGCCCGTCGAGACGATGTCGGGCGGGACGCCGACGAGCTCGCTCAGGCGTTCGAGATAGCGGCGGGCATTCGCCGGCAGCCCGGCGTAGTCGGTGATGCCGATCGTCGACTGCTTCCAGCCCGGCCATTCCTCGTAGACCGGCTCGCACTCGGCGAAGACATCGGGGATAGCGGGCGCACAATCGATGCTCTTGCCGTGGAGCTTGTAGTTCACGCACACGCGGATCGTGTCGAGGCCGTCGAGCACGTCGAGCTTCATGATGCAAAGGCCGGACACGCTGCTGTTGATGACGGCGCGCCGCAGGGCCACGGCATCGAACCAGCCGCAGCGCCGCCGGCGGCCCGTCACCGCCCCGAACTCGTGGCCGACGCGCGAGAGGTGTTCGCCCGATTCGTCGAAAAGCTCGGTCGGAAACGGCCCGCCTCCGACGCGCGTGGCATAGGCCTTGACGATGCCGAGCACGTAATGAATGTTCCGCGGACCGAGGCCCGTGCCGGTCGCGGCGCCGCCGGCCGTCGTGTTCGACGAGGTCACGAAAGGATAAGTGCCGAGATCGACGTCGAGCATCGCCCCTTGCGCGCCCTCGAAGAGGATGTTGCCGCCCTTCTTCTGGATGTCATCGAGCGCCAGCGTCACGTCCGTGACGATCGGCCGCACGTGCTCCGCCTGCGCAAGCGTCTCATCGAGCGTGCGCTGGAAATCGACGGCCTCGACGCCGTAATACTGGCGCAGCAGGAAATTGTGGTAGTCGAGAATTTCGCCGAGCTTGGCCGCGAACTCCTCGCGATGGAAGAGATCGGAAACGCGCAGCGCCCGCCGCGCAACCTTGTCCTCGTACGCCGGCCCGATGCCGCGGCCGGTCGTGCCGATCGCCTTCGAGCCCTTGGCGTGTTCGCGGGCCTTGTCGAGCGAAATATGCGACGGGAGAATGAGCGGACAGGCGGGGCTCACGCCGAGCCGCTCGAACACCGGCACGCCCTTGGCGAGCAGCATGTCCGCTTCCGACAGCAACGCCGGCAGCGACAGCACGGCGCCGTTACCGATGAAGCAACGCACGTTCGGCCGCAGGATTCCGGCGGGAATGAGCGAGAGGATGGTCTTCTCGCCACCGATGACGAGCGTGTGGCCGGCGTTATGTCCGCCCTGGAAGCGGACGACCGCGGATGCACGCTCGGTCAGAAGGTCGACGACTTTGCCCTTGCCCTCGTCGCCCCACTGGGTCCCGATGACGACTACGTTCTTGCCCAACGGGATTACTTGCCGCTTGAATTCTTGAGGTACTTGAAGAACTCGCTGTCCGGCGCGAGCACCATCACGTCGTTCTCGCGGCCGAGCGCATTTCGATAGGCCTCGAGACTTCGATAGAACGAATAGAACTCGGGATTCTTGGTATAGGCTTTCGAGTAGATGTCGGTCGCGAGCGCGTCGCCTTCGCCGCGCAGCTGCTGCGCCTGCCGCGTCGCCTCCGCGAGGATCTCCACCCGGTCCCGCTCCGCTTCCGCGCGCGTGCGCTGCGCGATTTCCTCGCCCTCGGCACGGTAGCGCGCCGCAAGCGCGCGATAGTCCTGCCGCATGCGCTCATATACCGAGCTGATGACGACGTCGGGGAGCTCCACCCGTTGCATGCGCACGTCGACGATCGTGATGCCGAGCTGCTGCACGGAGGTCCGCGCGCCCGTCAGCATGTCGTCCATGAGTTCCGAGCGCTCCGCCGCGACAAATTGCTCGAGCGATCGCCGCTGCGCCGCCCGCTTGATGCCGTCGCGCACGATGTCGCCGAGCCGCAGCTTTGCGATTTCGCGCTGGCCGCCGGTGGTCAGGCGGTACTTCGTGACGTCCGATATACGCCACTTGATGTAGAAGGCGACGTCGAGCTGCTTGTTCTCGTTGGTGAGGAACTGCTCGCCGTTGAAGCTCTCCGTGAGGATCATCTTCGGATACTTCTCGACCGAATCGATCCAGAACGGCGTCATGAAATGCAGGCCCGGCTGGTAATCCGCCCGCACGATTTCCTTGAAGGTGAGCTTGATCGCGAGCTGGGTCTCGCTCACGGTGAATGCCGACCACCAGACGAGGCCGAGCGCGGCCGCCGCCGCGACGATGATGGCGAGTGCGCGATTGCTCATCAGCGGCTCCCCCGCGCGGCGTCCGACGCCACATCGGAGGCGGCGCGACCCTGGGCATCACGCTGCAGCGCGGGCAAGCCCCCGGCGCCCGACTCCATCAGCTTGTCGAGCGGCAGGTAGAGGATCTGGCCGTTGCCGCGCGTGTCCACGATGACCTTTTTCGAATTCGCGAGCACCTGCTCGATCGTTTCGTAATAGAGGCGGCTGCGCGTGACCTGCGGCGCACGCTCATAAGCCACCAGCAGCTGGTTGAAGCGGGCCGCGTCGCCCTGCGCGAGCGCGACAACCTGCGCCTTGTAGGCCTGGGCTTGCAGGACCTGTGCCTGGGCGGCGCCACGCGCCTTCGGGACGATGTCGTTGCTGTACGTCTGGGCCTGGGCGATGCTGCGGCCGCGGTCTTCGACCGCCTTGTTCGCGTCCTGCTGGGAATCGCGCACGGCTTCCGGCACGTTGACGTTCGTCAGGTTCACCGTCGTGATGCGGATCCCCGCGCCGTAGCTGTCGAGCGTCTTCTGGGCGAGTTCCTTGGTCTTGTCGATCACGACCAGGCGGCTGCTCGCCGCCAGCACTTCCGCGAGCGTCGTCTGGCCGACGACTTCGCGGATCGCCGCCTCGACGACCTGCAGCACCGTATCTTCCGGCTTCTGCACGTTGAACAGGTACTTCTTCGGGTCTTCGCGCAGATATTGGGCGCCGAGCTCGATGGTCACGAGGTTGGCGTCCTTCGTGAGCATCGTCTGCTGATCCTGCGTGCTGCCGTAGTTCTGCACGGGCACGAGCTTCTTGCTCTCGATCGGCCAGGGAAGCTTGACATGAAAGCCCGAGTTCACCACCCGGTCGTACTTGCCGAAGCGCTGGATGACCGCGGCTTCGCTCGCGTCGACCTGGTAGAAAGTGGAAACGGCGATGAGGATGATGACGACGACCGCGGCCAGCGGCCCCCAGCCCGGCGCGCCGCCGCCCGTGCCGCCGCCGGTCGACCCGCCGCCACGGCGCCCGCCAAACAGCGCGCTCAACTTGCGCTGCCAGTTGCGCACCAGGTCGTCGAGATTCGACCCCTGATTAGGGCGCCGGTCCCAGGGATTCTTGCCGCCGCCCGGCTCGTTCCATGCCATACGTTGTCGATCAGCCTGTGGTCTGTGTGAGAAGACGATCAGAGAGAATCCGCGTTACCACGCAATCAACCTTGGGCGCGACGACGGGAGCGACCGGATTGTAGGAAGGCCCTCCCGGGGACACAAGGCGGCTTCGCCTTGGGCCGCGATTTCACCCGGGACTTGACGCGGGGCTTGGCCCGCGCGGGCCGCGGCTCGACCGCGACTCCGGGCTTGCGCAGAAGTTCCTGCAATTGCGAGCCGGACAGGTCGGCCTCGATCAGCCAGCTGCCGTCATCGCGCACCGCTTCACTGCGCACGAGCTTGCGCTCATAGAGCTGTGAACGCACGCCCGCCGCGCGCAGCTCGATGGCAAGCCGGTGGTGGCCGATGTCCGGAAACAGGATGCCTTCCAGGAGTCCGGCCAGCGCGTCGAGGCCCGTGCCGAGCGCCGCGCTGACCCAGGCCTTGCCGGCCACCTGACCGCTGCCGCGCTCGACGCGCGCCTCGAGACCGGTGCGATCGATCTTGTTGTAGACCTCGACCTGCGGCAGGTCACCGGCTCCGATCGTCTCGAGCACGTCGTTCACCTGCGTGATGCGTTGCGCATGTTCCGGATCGCTGACGTCGACGACATGCAGCAGCAGCGCCGAGTCACGCGCCTCCTGCAGCGTCGATCGAAAGGCGGCCACCAGTTCGTGCGGGAGGTCGCGGATGAAACCCACGGTGTCCGCCAGCGCCACGGTCTGGGCGCGCGGCAATGCGAGGCGCCGCACCGTCGGATCAAGCGTCGCGAACAGCTGATCGGCGACGAAGGTCTGCGCGCCGGTCAGCCGGTTGAAGAGCGTTGACTTGCCGGCGTTGGTATAGCCGACGATCGCGACCGTCGGCACCGGCACTTCCTTGCGTACCTGCCGGCCGGTTTCGCGCTGCCGCCCGATCTTTTCGATTCGACCCTGGAGCGTCTTGATCCGCTTGGCGATCAGGCGCCGGTCGGTTTCGAGCTGGGTCTCGCCCGGACCGCGCAAGCCGATGCCGCCCTTCTGCCGCTCGAGATGCGTCCAGCCACGGACCAGGCGTGTCTGAATGTGTTTCAGCTGCGCGAGTTCCACTTGCAGCTTCCCTTCGAAAGTGCGGGCCCGCTGGGCAAAGATGTCGAGGATGAGGCCGTTGCGATCCAGGACGCGCTTGCCCGTCAGCTCTTCGAGGTTGCGCTCCTGGCTCGGCGACAAGGGGTGATCGACGAGCACTACGTCGGCGTCGTGCGACTTTGCGATGTCCCGTACCTCCTCCGCCTTGCCGCTGCCGAGAAAGAAACGCGGATCCGGCCGTGACCGATAGCCGCCGACACTGGCCACGGGCACGGCGCCCGCCGCACTGGCCAGCGCCTGGAACTCTTCGAGGTCTTCGGGGGTTGCGCGTATGCCGACGCCGATGCGTACCAGGACGGCGCGCTCACCGGTCGCGGGTCGCTCAAACAATGAGCGACTCCTTGGAACCCGGTTGTCTCACTCCGCGGGCGCCGCCTCCTGACCGTCCTCCTCCGAGGTGGGCAGGCGAACATTGCGGGCAGGCACGACGGTGGAAATGGCGTGCTTGTACACCATCTGGCTCACGCTGTTCTTCAGGAGCACTACGAACTGATCGAACGAGTCGATCTGTCCCTGCAATTTAATGCCGTTGACGAGGTAGATCGACACCGGGACGCGCTCCTTGCGCAACGTATTCAAGAAGGGGTCCTGCAGAGACTGACCTCTGGCCATTTGCATCTCCTTGTTATTTATCCATTTTTGTTAGCGCTGTCAGCGACGCCCGGGGGCTAAAGGGCGACATGCTGGCCGGCAACAAAAAACTGGCCGGCGAATGGCGCTGAATATTATCACAGCGACGGTTTGAATCAGACCTTGTTACCCGAGCGCCTGGCGCACGTCCCGCGTCATATGGTCGATTGCGCCGGACTCAAGCGGGTCGATCCAGGGTGCGTCGCGGTGCTGCCGCAGCCATGTCAGCTGGCGCTTCGCAAGCTGGCGGGTCGCGGCGAGCGTCCGGCTGACGGCTTCATCGAGCCCATAGCGCCCCTCGAGGTGAGCCCAAAGCTGGCGGTACCCGACCGCCCGCAGCGCCGGCCGCCCGGCGTCCAGGTCCGTCCGTCCATGCAGCTGCCGTACCTCGTCGAGAAACCCTTGCTCCATCATCAACGCAAGGCGCCGCTCGATGCGCAGGTGCAGTGCCTTGCGCTCCATCGGCGCGACCACGATCCGCAGTACCTCGGCGCGCGCGATCAACGGCGTGCGCATGCCCTGCAATTCTGAAATCGGCGAGCCCGTGGCGTGCATGACCTCGAGCGCCCGCTGAATGCGCTGCCCGTCCGCAGGCTCGATGCGAGCGGCCGCGACCGGATCGCGCGCTGCAAGCTCCGCATGCAGTGCCGGCCAGCCGTCAACTGCGGCGCGCTCGTCGAGCTCGCGGCGAAACTCGTCATCCGCCGCCGGCAGGTCGGCGAGCCCATCGATGAGCGCGTGAAAATAGAGCATCGTGCCGCCGACGAGCAGCGGCACGCGCCCGCGCGCGCGGATTTCCGACATCGCTGCCACGGCATCGCGCACGAACCGCCCGGCGGAATAACTGTCCGCCGGATCGATCACATCGATCAGGTGATGCGCAACCCTGGAGCGGATCTCCTTCGCGGGCTTGGCCGTACCGATGTCGAGACCGCGGAACACCATCGCCGAATCGACGCTGACGATCTCGAGCGGCAGTTGCTGTACAAGCGCGAGCGCAACATCACTCTTGCCCGCGCCAGTCGGGCCCATCAGGAAGATCGCCTGCGGTAGCGCAGGCATCAGCGTCCGCGCAGGAATAGCCGATCGAGTTCCTGCATCGTGATCCGCGTCCAGGTCGGCCGTCCGTGGTTGCACTGGTCGGCGCGCTCGGTCGATTCCATTTCCCTGAGGAGCGCATTCATCTCCGCCAGCGTGAGGTCCCGGTGCGCACGGACCGCAGCGTGACACGCAATCGTCGCGAGCAGCTCGTTCGTGCCCTCGATGAAGCGCCTGCTCGTCCCGTGCTCGCGCAGGTCGGCGAGCACGTCGCGCACGATCGGCGCGACGTCACGGTCGGCAAAGATCGCGGGCACCTGCCGCACCGCGAGCTGGTCGCGATCGATGCGGTCGATTTCGAATCCGAGCCGCGCGAATTCCCCGCGCTCGCGTTCGGCAAGCTCGGCTTCATCCCGGCTGACGGCGAGCGTCACCGGCACGAGCAGTCGCTGATGGGCAAGCGCTGCGCCGTTCAGCGACTTCTTCAGCCGCTCGTAGACGACCCGCTCGTGTGCGGCATGCATGTCGACGAGCACGAGACCGTCGGCCGTCTGTGCGAGCACATACACGCCATGGAGCTGGGCGATCGCGTAGCCGAGCGGGGGCGCGGCCGAATCGATTGCGCGCGGGGTTACAGGCGCATGGGTGTGCGCTGCCTCCGCGCGATAGCTTGCGACGGGCTCGGCGAGCGGCATGCCGAGCTGCGGCGGCAGGCCGACCGGGAGCGCGAGACTCGGGTCGTTGCGCGCTGGAAACAGCGAGGCTCGATCCGCGGACCCCGCGACGCCGCCCGCTGGCCGCGTGGCCGCGAGCGCGTGTTGCACCGTGTGCAGGATGAAATCGTTGACGCTGCGCGGATCGCGAAAGCGGACTTCGAGCTTCTGCGGATGTGCGTTGCAGTCGACGGCACGGCTGTCGAGCTCGAGCGCAAGCAGATAGGCCGGATGCCGCCCCTGGAACAGCACGTCGCGGTAACCAACCCTCACCGCATTGCCGAGCATGCGGTCACGCACCAGGCGTCCATTGACTGAAAAGTATTGCAGATCCGACTGGCTGCGGGAAAACGTGGGCGCCGCCAGCCAGCCCGTGAGCCGCATTCCGGCCGCCGCGTGCTCGATATAGAAGGCGTGCTCCAGAAATTCCTCGCCGCAGACTTGGGCGACCCGCTGCTCGCGCTGCATGCGGTCCGCGGCCGGCGGTACCTTGAGCACGACCTTGCCCTTGATCTTGAGCTCGAAGCCCGCGTCGAACCGCGTCAGCGCCAAGCGCTCCGTGACGCGCGCAATGTGCTGCTGCTCGGTCGTCTCCGCCCGCACGAACTTGCGTCGCGCAGGCACGTTGAAAAAGAGATCGCGCACCTCGACGGTCGTGCCGACCGGGTGCGCTACCGGTTCCGGCGGCCCCACCGCGCCGTCAATGACGCTGATCTTCCAGCCGTGACCTGCGTCGGCGGTGCGCGATGCGACGCTCAGGCGCGAGACCGATGCCACGCTCGGCAGGGCTTCGCCGCGAAAGCCGAGCGTTACAAGCGACTCGAGGTCATCGAAGACGGCGATCTTGCTGGTCGCATGCCGGGCGACGGCAAGCGGCAACTCGTCTTTCTCCATGCCGCGACCGTCATCGCGCACCCGGATGAGGCCGACGCCGCCCCGTTCGACCTCGATCGCCACCGTGCTTGCGCCCGCGTCGATGCTGTTCTCGGCGAGTTCCTTCACTACGGACGCCGGGCGCTCGATGACCTCGCCGGCAGCGATCTGATTGACGAGCTCAGGCGGGAGAACTCTGATGACCATGCGCGACCTGCCCGGGGGCGCTCAGTCTAGCGTGGCGCCGCGACGGCTTGGCCCGAAAGCCGGAATTGGGCCGATCAGGGCCGGGACAGCGTGTTGGCGGCCGGGTCCCCGGAACGCGCGGTCACGACGCCGCCCGACCGCCGCGCGGCCGCCAACTGGGCGATGCGCGTGCCGGGCGGCGGATTGTCGTAGAAGTAACCGCGAAAGCCCGAGAGGATCGCCGTGGCGAGCCGCGCCTGATACCTCGAATCCTTCAGGCGCCGCTCCTCGTCCGGATTGGATATGTAGGCCGTCTCCACCAGCATCGACGGGATCTCGGGCGATTTCAGCACGAGGAAGCGCGCCTGTTGCACCCGGGGCTTGCGCACGACGCCGACGCGATCCAGTTCGCCGAGTACGTGCGTCGCCGCATCCATGCTCGCCGTCATGCTCGCGTTCTGCAGCAGGTCGACGAGCACGGAGTTCAGCACGTCGTCCTTGCTGTCGAGTGAAACCCCGCCGACGAGGTCCGCGGCATTTTCGCGTTCGGCCAGGATCTTGGCGGCCTCGTCGCTCGCCCCGCGCGCGGACAGCACGTAGACGGATGAACCGGTGACGCTGCGGTCGCGGATGCTGTCGGCGTGGATGGAAACGAAGAGGTCCGCCTGCTCGCTGCGCGCCTTTTCCATGCGCTTGCGGTGCTCGACGAAGTAGTCGCCGTCGCGCGTGAGATACGGGCGCATGCCGGGCTCACGGGCCACGGCCTCGCGCAGTGCACGGGCGATCGCAAGGACGACGTCCTTCTCACGCGTCCCGCTCCGGCCGATCGCGCCGGGATCGTCGCCGCCGTGCCCCGCATCGATGGCGATGACGAGGTCGCGATTGCCGGTCGGTGCGTGCTGAACGCGAACCGGTGCCGCTTCCACGGTCGGTGTCAGATCGATGACGAGCCGATAGCCGTAGGTATCGTTCGGCGCTGCGAGGAAGCTCTTGGCCTGCACGGCGCCCGCGAGGTCGAGCACGATGCGCAGATCGCCGTCGTCCCGCGGCGCTGCACGAATCTGGCGGATGAGGCCCTGACCTGCCGGGAGCGCCGGCCGCAGCAAATGGCCATCCGGAATATCGACAACCACCCGTTCCGGGTCGTGCAGCGTAAAGAGCGTGTGATCGACGCTGGCACTCAGGTCGAGGACCACGCGCGTGTTGTCCGGGCTTGCCCAGATGCGCGTCTCCCGCACATCGGCAGCCGACGCGGTCATTGCGGCCGTCGCCGCCAGCACGAGAAAAAAGATTGGCGCCCGAGGACAGGACATCGTTTTCCGCACACCCCTCATGCGACGGGCGCTAATGTACGCTTCGCGGCCCCCTCTTTTCAATGGAAATGAAAGGGATACACCGGCTTGGTGGCACTGCGGCTTAGCTCCCGGACTTAACCTCAGGAGGCGAAACGTCCCGAGATGCCGGAAAGCAGCGCGCGTCCACGGTCCGTCTGGGCGCGCAGTTCAAGAGTGCGGCGAGCGCCGGTCAGGACAAAAGCGATGGCAAGATCCGCGGGCGGTAAGCGACCGGCCGCATTTTCGGGCCACTCGATCAGGATCAACCGCCGCCCTGCGAGCCAGTCGCGAAGGCCGAGGCCTTCGAGGTCGCCCGGCTGGCTCAACCGGTAGAAATCCAGGTGAGCGATATTCCAGCCGCCGAGGTCGTAGGGTTCGAGCAACATGTAGGTCGGGCTCGGCACGGCACCCTGATGACCAAGGCCCCGCAGCACGGCGCGGATCAGCGTCGTCTTGCCGGCCCCGAGTTCACCCGACAGCGTCACGACTATCGGTCCGTCCGCGACACCGCCGAGGGTCTGCGCAATCGCATGACCCAGCTTCTCGGTGGCCGGCTCCTCCGTGCAATCGAACTTCGCGGTCTGGGTCGCACCGGCCGCCACCACCTCAGGTCCCCATGTTCATGAGCGTCTGCAATTGCGGGAAGAGGTCGGTCGCCAGCATGCCGCGCTCGCCGCGCCGTGCGGCGGCGTCGCCGGCAAGCGCGTGCACCAGCACGCCGACGCAAGCGGACTCGTAGAGACTGCGCGTCTGCGCCCACACGCCCGCGATGATTCCCGTGAGCACATCGCCCATGCCGGCAACGCCCATGCCGGGATTGCCGTGATCGCAGAGCGCCGGCACGTGGCCCTGCATGCCGACGAGGGTACCCGCGCCCTTCAGCGCAACGATGCCGCCGTAACGCTCGACCAGCAGTCGCAAGGCATCGACGCGGTCGCGCTGGATAACCGACGGTTCGACACCGAGGAGTCGCGCCGCTTCACCCGGATGCGGCGTCAGCACCCAGTCGTCCCGCCTGTTGGGCTTCGCCGCGAGGAGGTTCAGCGCGTCCGCATCGACGAGCAGCGGCCGTGCGCTTGCGATCGCGCGTTCGAACAACGATTTGGCCCACGCGTCCTGGCCGAGTCCGGGTCCGAGCGCGATGACGTCTGCCCTCTCGATCAGCGGGTCGATCGCGGTCGCATCCTCGACGCCGTGGCAGATAAGCTCGGGCCGGCCGCCGACGATCGCCGGGACATTCGCCGCGCGTGTTGCGACCGTGACGAGGCCCGCTCCGGCACGCAGGCAGGCTTCGCCCGCGAGCCGAGCCGCGCCCGGCATCCCGTAACCGCCGCCGACGATCAGCACGCGACCATGATCGCCCTTGTGAGCCGTCCGTGCGCGCCGCGGCAGCAACCGGCCGATCGCGGCATCCATCATGCGTTCGGCGACCGGGGGTCCGATGTCGGCCGGCGCGGGCGGAATGCCGAGCCCGTCGAAATACAATTGCCCTGCGCAGTTCGGACCCTTGCCGACGAATAGCCCGATCTTGAGTCCGGCGAAAGTGATGCAGCAGTCCGCTTGCACGGCCACGGTGAGCGGCTGGCCGCGATCCGCATCGAGCCCGCTCGGAATGTCGATGGCGAGCACTGGGCGATTCGCTGCATTGACGAGTTCCACGCGCTCGACGTAGTCGCGGGACATCGGCCGATCGAGCCCGATACCGAAGATGGCATCCACCACGACCTCGGCCCGGTCAAGTTCCGCATCCGCCCATTCAGCCGTCTTGCCACCCGCAGCGATGAGATCCTGCCAGGCGCGCCGCGCATCGCCCTTGAGCGTCGCCGGATCGCTGAGCGCGACGGTGCGCACGGTGAGCCCGGCTGCCTGCGCGAGCCGCGCGAACACGTAACCGTCGCCGCCGTTGTTGCCGGGTCCGCACAGCACGGTGATGCGCTCCGCGGACGGCCAGCGCGTGCGCATCAGCCGGAAAGCGGCTTCGCCTGCGCGCGTCATGAGGCTGTAGCCGGGGATCGAGCAGCGCTCGATCGCGAAGCCGTCGAGTGCCCTCACCTGGGCCGCGCGATAGATCGGTGAAGGAAGCTCGAACATGGCGGCATTATACTGGCCTCCCCTCACCGGACCGCGTAATCGCACGCCATGGATCCCACCGCCGACGCGCAGCGACTGCTTACCGACCTCAGGCGCTGGGCCGGGGAACTCGGCTTTCAGCAGCTGGGCGTGAGCGGCGTCGACCTCGCGGGCGACGAGGCGCGGCTGAGCGACTGGCTGCAGTCGGGCTGGCACGGCGACATGGAGTACATGGAACGCCACGGCACGCGACGATCGCGGCCGGCGGAACTCATCCCGGGGACCTTGCGCGTCGTGTCCGTGCGCATGGATTACTGGCCGGGTGAAGCCCGTGACGCCGAGGAGACGCTCGCGGACGGCGAAGCCGCGTACATCTCGCGCTATGCCCTCGGGCGGGACTATCACAAGCTCCTGAGGCAGCGGCTGCAGAAGCTCGCCGAACGCGTCCGCGAGGCGATCGGCCCGTTCGGCTTTCGCGTCTTCGTCGACAGCGCGCCGGTGCTCGAGAAGCCGCTCGCGCGCAATGCGGGCCTCGGCTGGATCGGCAAGCACACCAACGTCATCAACTCGCGCGCCGGCTCGTGGTTCTTCCTCGGCGAGATCTATACCGACCTGCCGCTGCCGATCGATGCGCCCGCCACCGACCACTGCGGCAGTTGCCAGGCCTGTATCGACGTCTGCCCGACGCAGGCGATCGTCGCTCCCTACAAGCTCGACGCGCGGCGCTGCATCTCGTATCTCACGATCGAGCATTCGGGATCGATACCCGAGGAATTCCGCAAACCCCTCGGCAATCGCGTCTACGGCTGCGACGACTGCCAGCTCGTCTGCCCGTGGAACAAGTTTGCGCGCGTCTCGGCCGAGCCCGATTTTCGGGTGCGCCATGGGCTCGATGGCGCGGGCCTCGCAAAGCTATTCGCGTGGAGCGATGCGGAGTTTCTCGAACGCACGGACGGCAGTGCGATCCGGCGCATCGGTCACGGGCGCTGGCTGAGGAATATCGCCGTCGCGCTCGGCAACGCGCCCTCGACGCCCGCTGTGCTTGCCGCCATCGCGAGCCGCCTCGACGACTCATCCGCGCTCGTGCGGGAACACACGCAGTGGGCCAAGGCACAGCATGCGGACTTGCACGGTGCCTAGCACGCCGCGCATCGCGATCGTTGGCGCAGGATTTGGCGGATTGTTCGCCGCGCGGGCCATGCGCCGTCTCAAGGCCGAGATCATCGTCGTCGATCGCAACAACTATCACTTGTTTCAGCCCCTCCTCTATCAAGTGGCATCCGCGGCGCTCGCCCCCGCCGACATTTCTCAGCCGATCCGCACGATCCTGCGCGGACAGAAGAACGTGACGGTCGTTCTCGGCCGTGTCGAAGCCGTCGATCTCGGCGCGAGGCAGATCGACATCCACGGCGAGCGCGTCGACTACGACTACCTGCTGCTCGCGCCGGGAGCCGTCGACAGCTATTTCTCGCACCCGCACTGGGCGCCGTTCGCGCCGGGCATGAAGCAGCTCGACGACGCCACGAAGATCCGCTCGCGGCTGCTCCTGTCGTTCGAGGCCGCGGAGATCGAGTCCGATCCGGACGAGCGCCGCGCGCGGCTCACCTTCGTGATCGTCGGCGGTGGACCGACGGGCGTCGAGCTCGCGGGCTCGATCAAGGAACTGGCGGTCGACGTGATTCCGCGCGACTACCGCTTTGCCGACACGCGCAGCGCCCGAGTGATCCTGATCGAAGCGGGACCGCGGCTGCTGGCGGCGTTCAGCGAGGACAATTCGGAACGCGCCCTGCGCCAGCTCCGGGATCTCGGCGTCGAAGTCCGGCTGTCGGGCCAAGTCACCAGCATCGACGCGCAAGGCGTCGAGGTGAGCGGCGAACGCCTCGCGAGCTACAACGTCATCTGGGCGGCGGGCGTCAGCGCGGCGCCGGTCCTGGCAACGCTCGGCGTCGCGGCGGGACCGGGCGGACGCATTGCCGTCAACGCCGATTGCTCCATCCCCGGCCATCCGGAAGCCTTTGTCATCGGCGATGCGGCCTATCTGGTCGATGCCGCATCAGGACAAGTGGTGCCCGGCGTCTCGCAGGGAGCGCTGCAGATGGGCCGGTACGTCGCCAGGGTCCTGGCCGCGGAAATTGCCGGCAAGCCGTCTCCCCGCGGCAAACCGTTCCGCTACTTCGATTACGGCTCGATGGCGACGATCGGGAAATCGCGTGCGGTGGTCGAGATCGGTCGGTTGCACTTTGGCGGCTTCCTGGCCTGGCTCGCGTGGATGCTGCTGCACATCACCGTGCTCATCGGCTTTCGCAACCGCGTCTCGGTGTTCCTCTCCTGGGTCTACAACTACGTGTTTTTCCGGCGCGGGTCGCGCCTGATCACGGGCGGCGGCCTGCCGGTGATCCGGCGGCCGCGCAAGGACGGCAGTCAGTGATGTTCGATGACGCGCGCGTGCACGTTATCGATGAGCCGGGCCTTGCCGAGACGTGCCGCCGCCAGCACGATGAGATCGCGGCTCTCTGTGCGTAGCGGCGCGAGGTCCGCCGCCTGGCGGATCGCGAAGTAGTCGGGCTGCAGCCCGGCGCGCTCGAGGAGCCGCATGCCGCCCTGCTGGATCGATTCGAAATCGTTCTCGCCCTTCTCGATGCGTTGCTTCGCGAGCTTGAGCGACTCGTAGAGCTTCGGCGCGACGCTGCGTTCGCGCACGTTCAGGTACTTGTTGCGCGAACTCAGCGCGAGCCCGTCGTGATCTCGGACAGTCGGTCCGCCAAGAATGTCGACCGGCAGGCACAGGTCCGCGACCAGCCGGCGGATCACGATCAGCTGCTGGTAGTCCTTCTCGCCGAACACCGCGACGTCCGGCAGGACGATGTTGAGCAGCTTCGTCACGACGGTCGCGACGCCCGTGAAGTGGCCCGGGCGAAATGCGCCGCAGAGAATGCCGGAGAGGTCCGCGACCTCGACCGTCGTCGTGCGCTCGTGCCCGACCGGATAGATCTCGTACACCGGCGGCGCGAACACGAGGTCCGCGTTCACCTTGCTGAGCAGTTCCTTGTCGTGCTCGAGCGTGCGTGGATAGTCCTCGTAGTCCTCGGTCGGGCCGAACTGGAGCGGATTCACGAAGATCGAGACGACCACGCGGTCCGCGTGATCCTGCGCATGGGCGACGAGGCTGATGTGGCCCTTGTGCAGGTTCCCCATCGTCGGCACGAGCGCAACGCGCAGGTTTTCCCGGCGCCAGCCACGCACCTGCTCCCGAAGCGTCACGATTCGATTGACGACCTGCATGCCCCCGCCGGCGCCCGCGCTCAGAAGCAATGCTCGGGCGCGGGGTAGGACCGGTCGCGCACAGCGCCGACATAACGCTTCACCGCGTCGAGCGGACCTGAGGCGCCGTCCATGAAGTTGCGCACGAAGCGCGGCTTGCGGCCCGAAGTGATGTCGAGGATGTCGTAGAGCACGAGAATCTGGCCGTCGACGTCCGGTCCTGCACCGATGCCGATCACGGGTACCGACACCTGCTTGGTGATGTGGGCACCGAGTTCCGCCGGGATGCATTCGAGGAGCACGACATCCGCACCGGCGCGTTCAAGCGCCAGCGCGTCTTCAATCATGCTCTCGGCCTGCTCGCTCTCGCGCCCCTGCACGCGAAACCCGCCGATCTTGTGCACCGACTGCGGTTTGAGTCCGATATGGGCGCACACCGGAATATCATGCCTCGCGAGGAACTCGACGATCTCGATCTGCCCGGCGCCGCCTTCGAGCTTCACCATCTTGGCGCCGCCCTCCTGCATGAGGCGCACGGCGTTCGCGAGCGCCTGCTCCTTCGAGGAGTAGCTCATGAAGGGCATGTCCGCAACCAGGAACGGCCGGTAGAGTCCGCGCGCGACGACGCTCGAGTGATAGATCACGTCGTTCATCGTCACCGGCACCGTGGTGTCGTGGCCCTGGATCACCATGCCGAGCGAATCGCCGACGAGCGCCAGATCGGCGCCGCCTTCATCGACGAGCACGGCGAAGCTCGCGTCGTAGCAAGTGACGCAGGCGATTTTCTCGCCGTCCGCCTTCATCTTGCGCAGGGTTGCGACGTTGACCGGCGGCCGGGCAGCGTCGCGCAATTGCAGCTGGGTGTACATACCGCAGAGCCTACAGCAGATGGCCGATCGGATTGAAATAGTGCCGGCCGCGGCGCGTCGCGGCCATGTGCGAGACGAGTTCGCCGAAGTCCGCCGTGTTGCCGACCGGGTCGATCGCGGCCGCGTTCACGATGAGGAGCGGCGCGGCATCGTAGTGATGGAAAAAGCTCGCATACGCCTCGGCGAGCCGCTCCAGGTAGCTGCGCTCGATGTGGCTCTCGTAGCGGATGCCCCGCCTGGCGATGCGCTCGACCAGCACGTCGACCGGCGCCTGCAGGTACACGACGAGGTCCGGGCGCGGAGCGTCGATCGCGAGTTTCGCGTACACCTGTTCGTAGAGTGCGTATTCCTCGTCGTCGAGCGTCACGCGCGCGAACAATCGGTCCTTCTCGAGGAGATAGTCCGAGACACGCAGCGGGGCGAACAGATCCTGCTGGCGCATCGCCTGCACCTGGCGCACGCGCTGGAAAAGGAAATGCAGCTGCGTCGGGAAGGCCGCGCCGCGCATGTTGCGATAGAAGCGTTCGAGGAACGGATTGTCCTCGGCCTGCTCGAGCCAGAGCTCGCTGCCGAAATGCTCGGCGAGCCGGCGCGCGAGGCTCGTCTTGCCAACGCCGATCGGTCCCTCCACCACGATGAAGCGATGGTTCGGTCCGGCCGTCGGCTTGTCAGGTTTCATTTGTGTCACAAGAGATCGAGTCCCTGCCGGCCCACTCGCTCAGCGAGATCCGCGACGCGGCCGTGTCCCAGCACCTCGACCGTGGGGGCGAGTTCGGCGAGAGGATACAAGACGAAGTTGCGTTCGTGCATGCGCGGATGCGGGAGCACGAGTTCGGTCGTGGCGCGCTGCTCGCCGACGAACAGCAGGAGGTCCAGATCAATCACGCGCGGCCCCCAGCGCACCGGCGGTGGCACCTTGCCCATCTCGCGTTCCAGGTTGCGAAGCGACGCGAGCAGCGCCTCGGGGGTCGCCTGCGTCAGAAGGCCCGCGCAGGCATTCACGAACTGCGGTTGATCCTGGGGACCGAGCGGCGCCGTGCGATAGAGCCGTGACTGCGACACGAGGCGTGTGTCCCTGAACCGGCCGAGCCGCTCGAAAGCGGTCCGCACCTGTGTTGCAGGATCCGAGAGATTGCTGCCGATGGCGACGTAGGCCGGCGTCCACATCATCAACTCGTATGCGCACCCGATGGCTTGCTTCGCCGCCCTCTGCGCCTGCGGCGCCGACCGGGACCCGAGGTGCGCGGCCCATGAGCGGCGTTGGCCTCGACGAGCGCCTGGCGTTCGTCTTGCGGCATCGTCTGCACGTTGGTCCACCACTCGCCGATCGCGACGTCCTCGAGTCCAACTTCACAGCGCAGCAGGAGGAAATCGTAGGCGGCACGAAAGCGCGGATGCTCGAGGAGCGCAAGCGCCTTGCGCCCGTCGCGCCGGCGGAAGCGCGGCTGCAGCGCGAGGAGTTCCCGCATCGGCAGCGTGAAGCGCTTCGGAATCGACACGTTGCGCTGCTCGGCACGCAGCACGTGGTCGCTCGCGAGAAAGTACGCCTGTGTCTCCGGAGCGCCCTGCTCGTGCAGACGCAGCGCCGCTTCGCGGATCGGCGCGTACAGCAGCACCGCGAACAGGAACGTTGGCGTAACCGCTTTGTCGGCGGCGATGCGCGCGTCCGTGCTCTCGAGGCCGCGCTCGAGCAGGCGATACTCGGGGCCGCCCGGATGCTCGTCGAAGTAGCGCGCGGTGCCCGGGAACAGCATCGCGTCGAGCTGGAATTCGCGCAGCCGCCGCCAGGTCGCGAGCGCGGCGCCTTTGAGGAACATTTTCATCGTCTCGTCAAACAGGCGCGCCGCCGGCACTTCGGCGAGCATGCGCTTGAGCGTGGCGATCGGCGCCGCAGTCTCCGGCGCCAGCGTGAATCCGAGTTTCGCGGCGAAGCGGATTGCGCGAAGCATCCGCACCGGGTCTTCGCGAAAGCGCGTGGCCGGATCACCGACGACTCTCAGCACGCGCGCCCGGATATCGGCGACGCCGTCGACGTAGTCCCAGATCGAATAGTCGGCGATGTTGTAGTAGAGGGCGTTCGCGGTGAAGTCGCGGCGCCAGACGTCGTCGTCGATCGTGCCATAGAGGTTGTCGCGCAGGATCCGTCCGCTCGCGTGCACCACGCGATGTTCCTCGTCGATGTCGTCCGGGAACGTTGGCTCATCGTCCGGCTCGGGCGCATCGGTTGCGGTCGATGCGCGGAAGGTCGCCACTTCGATGATCTCGTCACCGAAGTAGACGTGTGCCAGACGGAAGCGGCGACCGATCAGCCGGGAGTTGCGAAAGATGCGCCGCACTTCCTCCGGTTCCGCATCGGTCGCGACGTCGAAGTCCTTTGGATGGAGCCCGAGGAGGATGTCGCGCACCGCGCCGCCGACGAGGAAGGCGTGAAACCCGGCCTCGTTCAGGCGATAGAGAACCTTGAGAGCGTTTCCCGAAATGTCGTTGCGCGAAATGGAATGGTCGGCGCGCGGGATGATCTGCGGTTGCCGTGCGTGGCTCGTATCCAATGCTTGCTATCCGGAGGGGCCAGTTGAGAGCGGCGCGTATCATAGCGCCCACGCTCCGTGCACTTGCCGCTGTCCGCGCGCGCCCGCTGCCCGTGCCGAATCACCTGGCTCGCCGGCACTCCGCTACGGGTCAATCATTAGCGCTATATTCAATAAGATAGAAACACTTCTTAATGTGCCTGCGGGGGCATGATTTACGCTTGGGGCGAGCGCCATTGGCACCGCTCAGTGCCAGCCCGACAGTGCTTGAGCAAAGATTCGCGCTCTCTATAATGGCGCGCCCGAAAACGGCCCGCCTCGCTCGCTCCCATCGTCTAGAGGCCCAGGACACGGCCCTCTCAAGGCTGTAACACCGGTTCGAATCCGGTTGGGAGCGCCATTAAACTCAGCGACTTACTCACACGGCAAATTTTCGTACGGAATCCGTACGGAACGGCCGAATTGCGACGGTGCATGGCCGCCCACGAATCGTGCGCTGTAACACTTTGCGGACATTTGTCTATCCTGCCACTAAAGTATCGCCCGCCAACTTCTGGTCCGATGGTCGTGATAACTGACTACACGCCAAATTATGCAACGCGCGCAATGCAGATTGCGGTGCTGCTCCTGCTAGCGATTGCACCGGTCACCGGTTGCGATCGGGAGAAACCCGCCGTGTCTGCGGTCAAGCATGACGCGAAAAAGATTGCGCAGGTCCGAATAGCTTCGGAGATCGCGAAAGGCCACCAGGACACTCGAATTGTCGTTGTGAATACCTCGGCGGACTTCATTTGCATCAACAGGGCATCATTCGATCCCGAAGAACAGCTCGTAATGTTCGTGGATGAGAAGGGTCATGAGTTTCGTACGCAGATGCCGGGTGACCGATTTCCGAGGAGTCGGCTGAACTTCGAATATGACGACAGCTACGTTCTCCTGCAGCCAGCAGAGGAACGAAAAATCCTGTTCGACACAGAATCGTTTCATTTGCCACCCGGTCACTTTCGGTATCACCTTTTCATGCCATTTTATGTTTGTCGCGACGTCATCGATCTCGATCGAATCAAGAATCAAAAGGACGTCGAGCTGCTTGCCACGGAAGGCGAAGGGGACTTCCAAAATGCGCCGGACGGCTGATCGCCCATGTTGTTCAGCGACGCTCGATGCACTTGCGATTACGCGTACGCGCTCTTCATGGCAGCCAACTTCTCCCGCATCGCCGACGCGATGAAGCGCAAATAGTTTCGCTCGATCATGACTACGCTGGTACCGGTTTGGTTCGCCACCGTAATCGGATCAACACCATGTATCTGCAGCAGCTCTGAAATTCTTGCGTGACGAAAACTGTAGGCGCTGGCTTCGTCCGGAATGCGCTTGTTGAGGGTGGCGCGAGTGTTATGGCGAGTGATGGCCGCGCGAACTTCCCGCGACCATTTGTGCCTTCGCCAAGTCTGCACTCCGTTCTCAGTGAATAGTGGTGCGGCCGGCAGCTTCCCTTTGGCTTGATTCGCGAAGAATCGCGCGCCCTCGGCACTCAGAACAACCATTCGCGTCCGCAGCTTCGGCGGCCGGCCCTTGCGGTGGGCCAGCTTCAGCAAATCTGCGTGTAAATCGCCCACGGCCGCCGCTGCGAGCTCCCCAGGTCGCGCTCCCGTTAGCTCCAAACCACGAAGAAAACTCGCGGCGGCCGGAGACGCGGCGGCGATCAACGCCGCGCGCTGTTCCGACGAAAGGTAGACGGCGGTATCGCCATCGTCCTCGACATCATCGGACAACGGTATGAGTTGCCAGGATTCGCGGTTGCCCACGTGGCCGAGTCTTCGAGCGCGATTGAGTCCTGCAACCACGGATCGGACGTGGCGATTCACGGATCGATGCTGGCGCCCAGGCAGAAGCCGGTCGCGCCACTCGAGCATGTCGTCCAGGGTCAGCGATTCGAGCGCAGTAGTTGCAATTGGATCGGACCAGACGATCGATTTAAACCGCCGTTCTGCTTCGATCCCTGCTGCTCCACGACCGTGCCGTCTCAGATCCTCGATGTACGCTTCCAAGGCCGCACGCACGGTCCCACGCTTAGCGACCCGTACCGGCGACGCAGTCAGCTGCGAGAGCCATGCCTCGGCACGTTGTTTGGCTTCGTCGTACTCGATCGCCTCGCCGATCGCGCGGTACTGCTGTTTGCGGTCACGTCCACGAAATCGAGCGACCCAGGTGTCCGGTCCACGTCTGAATCCGAGATAGGCGCCAACTGCGAGTCGCTGCCAGTACGGCTCCCGCCGGGCAGTAAGACGTTCGCGACTACCTTTGCGCGTGAGATCGGCCACGGTGATCTCCCAAGTGCGTCGTACGGAACGGTACGGAAAGTACAGGGCCTACAGCCCCAGACAGCCGTATACGCGCAGCGATGGAGATCAACAAGTTAGAAAACAGCCGTGAACAACCGGATACTCCGGCGGAACCCTCTCAAGGCTGTAACACCGGTTCGAATCCGGTTGGGAGCGCCATCTCTAGCCGGCATGCATCATGCCGAACGCAATGCCGTACTCGAGCGCCTCGGCATAGATATCCACTTCCGGCAACGATCCGCCGGCCGCGAGATTAGCTGCCGCAGCGGCAACCCAAGTGTGCATCTCGAGCGAACCGATACCTGCGGTCTCCACGAGCCAAGACGGATCGAGCGCGTCGACGCGCTCGAGCTCGCGCGACGTCAGGACGTCGAGAAACACCCGATCGACTTCCGGATTGAGCTTGATGTCGGCGCGTGTCCGTGAACCGTCGACGAGCATCTTCGCGCCTTCGTGATGCATGACCTCGAGCCGCTCGAGCCATTGCGCGTGCGTCAGTCCGTCGCCGTGACCGCCTGAGAGTTGGTAGCCCGTGACCGGCGCGTCAGCGCTGCCGTACTTCGGGTAATAGCGCGTCGGGTTGTGCGACATGCCGCCCGACGCGAGAAACAGAACGCGCTTGCCGAGTGACTGCACGAATCGCCCTACTGCATCGCCAAGAGCGCGCGAACGCGCGAAATGGACATACGGCGGAGCAATCGCGTTCACGAAGATTGGAATCGACGGATAAGCATCGAGCCCACCGAGTACGCGGAACATCGTTTGCGAAAATCCATGATCGACGGCCATGTCATAGGACACGGCAAGGTCGACGCCGTGTTCGCGCACGTCCTCGACGAGAGCTGTCGCGAGCGCCTGCGGCACATCGAGCTTGCCGGGAAAGCCACCTATATCCGCAACAGCGGTCGCCGCGAGGCCCGCGCAAAACGGCGGCATCACACGAAGGAAGAATCCGTTGTAGTGATCCGGGCCGAACACGATCACGAGCTCCGGATCGAACGCGCGGATGCCGGCCGCGCGCTCGGCGAACAACCGCTCAGTCTCCGCATGGCAGTCCGGCGGCCGCGCGTAGCAGTACATCAGCGGTGAATGCGAGGAACAGAGCAGTGCGACGCTCATCGACGCATGCCCGGCGGTCCGGGATTCCCCTCGGCCACGAAAATGCGATGGATGTGGCGAACCGCAAACCGCCAGCGTCCATCCGCGCAGCGGCGGTATTCGTCCTCGAAGTCCGCGACCAGGAAGGGCGTCGCGGGCGTTACCGGCGGCGGGCCGTCATAGGCGAACGTGAGACACACGCTCGTACCGGTGGCCTTCGAATCACTCTCGATGTTGAGGCGAAGACCGCTCGACACGTGCCGGACCGTGCGCACGCCGCCGTACTTGCGCGCCAGGAACACGGCACGCACCGCCTCGCGCCCCACCGATCGCCGCTCGCCATGTGTGTAGACGGTGTCCTCGGTGAAGAGATCGACGAGCTCATCGAGCCGATCGTGGTCGAGAAAATGCGTAAACGCCGAATTGAGGTCCTCGAGCGCGAGGCGGATCCGGATCAGGGCGAGCTCGTCCATGGCGCATCAGGTCCCGGGCTTTTCCGACTCAATGCCGAGCGCGACCAGGAAACGCGACACCATGTTGTAGGTCGCGATCACGCCGATCAGTTCGACTATGGCCTGATCTCCGGCCTGATCACCGCCGATCGCCGTCCGCGCCCTCGCGAACGTGGCATCGGACACTGTGACCCTACGCGTCAACTCCGTCGCGAATTCGAGGATCGCCCGTTCGTCGTCATTGAATAGCGCCCGGTCCGCGAGAGCTGCGTCGACTGAACGTAGCGCCTTGAGCGCCGCCTCCGTGCCACCCTCCTTCACATAGATCGGCCCGTGCATGGCGAACTCGTATCCGGCGCCGTTCAATACCGCCACCGCGCAGATCGCGAGCTCGCGCAAGCGCGCGTTGATCTTCAGGTCGTTGCGCACGGCGCCCAGGTGCGCATTCCAGCCTTTGGCAAGCCCGGGGCTATGCAGCAGCATACGATCGAGCGTCAGCAGCGTCCCGCCGCGACGTGCGCGGATCGCCGCCACCAGATCCGGTGGTCCGGCCTTTTCATCGGAGACGGGAGCGATGCGCGGCATGGTTCAGACCCATTTGACTTCGTTGGTGAGTGTTCCTATCCGCTCAATCGAGACCGACACCGGTCCACCGAGCTGATTGAGGTCGATGTTCTGCACCGGCCGGCCCTGCGGGCTTTTCGCGAGCGCGGTACCGAGCGAAATGATATCTCCGGGCAGCAGCGTCAGGTAATGCGACAGGAACTCGATGACCTCGGGCGTCTTGAACGTGAGGTTCGCCGTGCTGTCGTCGGTTGCAAGTTCGCCGCGATGGGAGCAGGTCACGCGCAGCGCATGCGGATCCGCAATCTCGTCCTTCGTCACGACCACGGGCCCCATGCACGCAAAGGTGTCGGCGCACTTGTAGCGGCCCGGGTAACTCACCCAGGTGTCGACGTAGTCAATGGCTTCGGCCGCGCCCGCCTTCGGATGAATCGCGCGATAGTGGAACGTGTCCTCGGTGCGCATCGTGGGCGAAGTGACGTCATTGTGAATCGTGTACCCAAAAACATAATCGTAGGCGGCGGCCGCAGGAACATTTTTCGCGAGCCGGCCAATGACCACGGCGAGTTCGGGCTCGGGATGGACACGCCCATACGCGGGGCGGCATTCGATGGCGCCCAGGTGGCCGATCAGCGAACTCGCCGGTTTGATGAACATCGCGGGATGCTTCGGCCCTGAGAGGATGCGATCCGAATTCGCGCTGTTGTTGAGCGCGAGACAGCAGATCTTCGAGGGCCGGCGGAGCGGCGCGTGCCAGGAAACCTCCGCGGGCGAAAAGCGTTCACCCGCCCGCATCCCGGCAATCTGACGCGCACTTTCGACGGCCTGCGGACCCGCTTCGATCAGCTCGAGCAAGGTGCGCGCCTGACCGCCGGCCGACACGTCGATGAGGCCGTCGTCCGTGAGTACGCCGAATCGATCGCGCCCGGCGGCATGGAAGCTCGCGAACTTCACGCAGCGTCTCCCGTCAACGTGCAACCTTGGACAGGTCGATCCTCAGATCCTCGGCGAGCTTCACGGCCGTCGCCCTCCCCGCTCCGAACACGCCGCCGCCGGGATGCTGGAACGGCCCCACGAGATAGAAGCGCTCGATGCCGGGCACGGTGAACTGACCGAGTTCCGGCGTTGGCCGGTGCGCACCGGACTGGTACGTCGTCGTCGCGATACCGTGCAGGTCGCCGTGGTGGAAACTCGGCGACGTGCGCTGCATGTCGAGCGGACTGTCGCAGTGGTACTGAAGAATGTTGTCGGGCCCGACGTTCTCGATGAAGCGGCTCATGTGCGTCAGCATGTGCTCGGCGTAATCGCGCTTGCTGTCGTCCCAGGATTTTCCGTCGGCGCGCGCATACGGGACATAGTCCCAAGCGTGCATCGTGCCGCGCCCTTCCGGAACGCGCGTGGGATCGAACATCGTGAGCGAGCCAAGCCCGACGAGCGGATAGTGCGAGAATCCACCGTAGCGCAGGTCGTCGAACGATCGCCGCAGCGTGTCGTAGCTCGTCGGCAAGAGCTCGATCATGACGGCACGCACCGGGTCCCGTGTCTTGAACTTGAGCGGCGCCTTGAGCGCGGCATGCACCGTAATGCACGCGACCGGCGAGATCTGAGTCGCCGCGGCAGCGCTGGCAATCGCCGGATCGATGCCTTCGACCGTCTTGCCGAGGTGATGCGGATGAATCGCGCCAATGACGGCTTCGCTCGCTTCGTGCTCGCGTCCATCCGCGGTGACGACGCCCGTGGCCCGGCCGTTCTTCGTCCGCACGCGCGCGACGTCGACATTCGCGAGCACCTCGCCTCCGTGATCCCGGATGCAGGCGATCAGCGCGTCGGTCAGCCGGCCGCTGCCGCCGATAGGCACGCCGATGCCATAGGCTTCCATGAAGCCGACGAATACGAAGACGCCAAGGCCGGTCGATTTCTCGTCGGGCGACACCAGGTTCTCGCCCGCGATGCGCGCGAAGTGCATGCGCACCTTGTCGTGCTCGAAATATTCCGAGAGCACGTCGTGCGTCGACATCTGCACGACCTTCCAGAAGTCGCGCCCCTCGCGGCTCTGGTCGAGCATGGCGAACGATGCGCCCATCGGGGCCGGCGCCGTGTAAAGCGAGGCCGCGACCATCGGGAGCCAGGCCTCGGCCTGGGCGGCGAGGCGCCGGTAGGCCTCGGCATCCTCCTTCGAGAACTTGGCAATTTCGGCACAGGTCTGCTCGCGGTTCCGGTAGATGCCGAGGGTCGTGCCATCCTCGAAGACCGACATCATCGGTGGGTCCGGAAAGGCATACTTCAGGCCATATTTCGACTTGAGCCCGAGTTCGTCTGCCGCCAGCAGCGGATTAGCATGTATAAAGATGTGTGCCATGGAATGCTGGTCGTGGCGGAACCCGGGCAGGGTGAGCTCCCGGGTGACCACACCCCCGCCGAACCAGGCATTTCGCTCTAAGACCAGAACTCGGCGGCCGGCCGCCGCAAGATAGGCGGCGGCCACCAGACCGTTGTGTCCCGAGCCGACAACGACAATTTCATTCTTGCTCATGGCTTCACTTGGCTATGGCCGCGACCCACGAAGTTTTCGCCATCCGTTACGCCCACCTCGACCGCACCGCCCGGCACAATTTCGTGGGGGGCGACGAGCACGATGGGCCGATGCCCCTCGACTACTACGTTTGGGCGATCGTCGGCGCGGGACGCGCGGTGATCGTCGATACGGGCTTCGATGAAGCCACCGCGCGGCGCCGCGGGCGCCAGATCGTCCGTCCGGTCGCCGAAGGGCTCAAGGCCATCGGTATTGCGCCGGATACCGTGGAGCATATCGTGATTTCCCACATGCATTACGACCATGCGGGCAATCACGACCTGTTTCCGCGGGCGCGCTATCACCTGCAGGATGCCGAACTGTCGTATTGCGCCGGCCGCTGCATGGGCGATCCGGATGTCGGCGGAATTTTCGAGGCAGACGACGTGGCCGCGATGGTCCACAAGGTTTTCGCGGGCCGCGTTCAATTCCATGATGGCGACGCCGAGCTCGCTCCCGGAGTGACGCTGCACAAGGTCGGTGGCCACACGCGAGGCATGCAGATCGTGCGGGTCGCAACCGAACGCGGCTGGGTCGTGCTCGGCTCGGACACCGCGCACTTCTACCGCAATCTCGAGGAGAGCCGCGCCTTCCCGATCTTTGACGACCTGCCGGCGTACTTCGAGGCGCATCGCACAGCGCTGCGGCTCGCGAGTTCGCCGCAGCATTTCATTCCCGGCCACGATCCCCTGGTGATCGCCCGCTATCCGCAAGCGCAGGCGGGACTCGACGGCATCGCGCGGGTCGACCTGGCACCTCGCTCATGACGCCCGGCGAAACCATCGGCTTCATTGGAGTCGGCCGCATGGGCGGAGCCATGGCGCAGCGCTTGCTCGCCGCGGGCCATCCGCTTGCAGTCTTTGACGCCAATGCCGCGGCAGCCCGGATCCTCGTTGACGCGGGCGCGACGCGGTCGGCATCGCCGGCCGCGGTCGCATCGGCAGCGCGGCTCGTCTTTGCCAGCCTGCCGACGCCCGCCATCGTGCTCGATGTGGTTGAAGCTGCGCATGGCGTCAACGCCGGCAATGCCGTGCGCACGTTCGTAGACCTGTCGACATCCGGCCCGGCCGCGGCCATCCGCATCGCCAGAGTCCTGGCTGAACGGGGCATCGCCGCGCTCGACGCGCCCGTGAGCGGCGGAATCGCAGGAGCGAAAGCCGGCACCCTTGCCATCATGGTTTCGGGGCCGCGTAGTGCCTTCGACGACATCGAACCGGTCCTGAAACTTCTCGGGAAGCTCTTCTTCGTCGGCGAGCAACCGGGCCTTGGCCAGACGTTGAAGCTCGCCAACAACCTGATGTCGCAGGCCGCCATCGCGATCACGGCCGAGGCGCTCGCGATGGGCGTCAAGGCCGGGCTCGACCCGCAGGTGATGCTCGACGTCATCAACGCCTCGAGCGGCCGCAATACGGCCTCGGCCGACAAGTTCCCAAAGCACGTGCTGACCCGCGGCTTCGATTTCGGATTCTCCGCGGGCCTCGCCTACAAGGATGTGCGGCTGTGTCTCGATGAGGCCGCCGCGCTCGGCGTGCCGATGCGCGTCGGCGAGCAGGTGCGCGACCTGCTTGCGGCCGCCAATGCGAAGTACGGGCCCGACTCCGATTGCACCGCCGTCGCGCGCATCATCGAAGAACGCGCCGGTTGCGAAATCTCCCCGAAACGAGGACCGACATCATGAACAAGGATCTCTACCAGCAGGGACTCGAAATCCGCCGTGCCGTGCTCGGCAACGACTATGTCGACAAGGCGCTCAAGAGCGCCGACGACTTCAGCCGCCCGATGCAGGAGCTTTCCACCGAGTACTGCTGGGGGCGCGTGTGGAGCCGCCCCGGCCTCAAGCGGCGCGAGCGGAGCCTCCTGAATCTTGCGATGATCGCGGCACTCAACCGGCCGCACGAACTCAAGATCCACGTGAAGGGTGCGCTCACCAACGGGCTCTCGCGCGACGAGATCTGCGAAGTCTTCCTGCAGGTCGCCATTTACTGCGGCATCCCGGCCGGCATCGATTCCGTGCGTATCGCACGCGAAGCTTTCGCCGAACTCGACGCCGCCCGCTAAAGGAGCCCCTCATGGTCAAAGCCGACAACGAGAACGAACGCATCTTCCTCCAGTTCTTCGAGACGCTGGGGTCGGGCGACCTCGCGAAGATCCGTGAACAGTTTCACGAGCAAGCGATCTGGCAGGTGCAGGTGAAAGGCATCGCAGGCGCCGGCGAACACAAGGGCCGCAAGGGCATCGTCGATGACTTCCTTGCGCCGGTGCGCGGCATGTTCAAGCCGGGCGACCCGAAGGTCATCATGACGTCGATTGCCTCCAAGGGCGCGCTCGTCATCGGCGAGTCGATCGGCCGCGGCACGTTCATGGACGGCCGGCCCTACGAAAATCTCTATGCCTGGGCGGTCGAGATCAAGGATGGCAAGGTCTGGCGGCTGCGCGAATACATGGACAGTTTCTACGTATCGAAGCTGCAGGAGGCGACGAAGTGAAGAAGAAGAAAACCTCCGGCGCAGCGGGCGGCATGGACAGGAAGCGGCTCGACGAAATCCTGCGCGTCATGCGCGAAGACATCGGGAAGGACAAGTACTACGGCGGGGTCATCGCCGTCGGCCGCCACGGCAAGCTCGCCTTCCACGAAGCGATCGGCCACTCCGACGCCACCCGCCAAAGGCCGGTGAAGAAGGACTCCGTCTTCAGCCTCTTCTCGGTGACGAAGGCGTTGACGGTCGTGCTGGTGCTGCGCGCCATCGAGCGCGGCCAGTTCGATCTCACCACGCGCATTTCGGATCTCGTGCCGGAGTTCTCCGGCCGCGGGCGCGAGAAGATCGAGATCCATCACCTCCTCACCCACTCCTCCGGCCTGCCGAGCGTCTACTCACCGCGCGAAGGCATGTACATCGACGTGCTCGATGACGTCGTCGCGGAAATCTGCAAGAACATCTTTCCGCAGGATCCGCCGGGCCAGTTCGTGCGCTACGCGCCGATCTGCCATCACGCACTGATGGGCGACGCCCTGCGCCGTACCGATCCGAAGAAGCGTTCGTTCCGCGAGATCTGCGTGGAGGAGCTGCTGAAGCCGCTGCGGATGAAGGACACGGCGATCGGCCTGCGCAAGGATCTGCGCAAGCGCCATCTCGTGCCCGCGTTTCGCGGCAACTCCCCGACCCAGCATCTCGGTCACAGCAACCTTGGCATCAACGGCGCGTTCGAGGAGGAATTCGCGGAAATGCCGTGGGTCGGCGGCGTGTCGACGGTCGCCGACATGTACCGCTTCGCCGAAATGCTGCGGCGAGAAGGCGAGCTCGACGGCGCGCGCATCCTCTCGCCGACGATGGTCCGCCGCGCACATCGCTGCTGGACCGGCGACAAGCCGAACGAGCTGTATCGAAAGATCTTCGAGAATCGCGGCTGGGAGGTCTTGCCGGCCTGCATCGGGCTCGGTTTCTCGCTGCGGGGCGATCGGATGGGGCACGCGCTCTTCGGCACGCTCACCTCGCCCGAAACCTTCGGCAACCACGGCGCGGGCACGACGCTCTTCTGGGTCGACCCCGAACTCGACATGACGTTCGTCGGCCTCACCACGGGCGTCATGAACTCCGACGTGAATATCGAGCGCTGGCAGCGGCTCTCCGACATCGCGGTCACCGCGGCGGCCTGAATGAGCGAGAGCTTCGACTTCGTCGTCGTCGGCGCGGGCACCGCGGGCTGTGTGCTTGCCGCGCGGCTGAGCGAGGACCGCAACAACTCGGTGTGTCTCATCGAGGCCGGCGGCGAGGACTCGCATCCGTTCATACAGGTGCCGGCTTTTGTCGCGGCCGCGATCGGTCGGCCGCAGCTCAACTGGCGCTTTCTCACCGCGCCGCAGCCCAAGCTCAACGACCGCCGCATTCCCGTGCCGCGCGGACACGTGATCGGCGGCTCGGGCTCGATCAACGGCATGGTGTATTTCCGCGGCCATCCGCGGGACTTCGACGACTGGGCGGCGATGGGCAATCACGGCTGGAGCTATCGCGAGGTGTTGCCGTACTTCATCCGTTCGGAAGCCAATGAGGCCTTTGCCGATTCACCGCTCCATGGCCATGAAGGACCGATCAAGGTCACGCAGGTCCGCAAGCCGAATCCGATGGTTGCCGCCTTCATGGAGGCGATGCGCTCGCTCGGTTTCAAGCGCAATGACGACTTCAACGGCAGCGACACCGAAGGCTACGGCCCGCGCCAGGGCACGATTCGCAACGGTCGCCGCGACTCCACGGCCGTCGCCTTTCTGCGCCCCGCCCGCTCGCGCAACAATCTCCGGGTCCTGACGGAGGCATTGGTGACGCGCGTCGTGATCGAGAACGGGCGCGCAATCGGTGTCGACGTCGAAATCGAAGGTGACAAGCGCAGGCTCACGGCGAAGCGCGAGGTCATCGTCTGCGCGGGAGCCGTGCAGACGCCCCAAGTGCTGATGCTTTCCGGCATCGGCGACGGTGAGCAGCTGCGCACGCACGGCATCCCCGTGACGCATCACCTGCCCGGCGTCGGCGCGAACTATCACGATCATCTCGCCGCGGGCGTCGTCATGGAGATGAAGAACAGCGAGTCCTACGGCATTTCGCTGCGCGCGACGCCGCGCAATGCCTGGCACCTGCTCGAGTACGCGCTGGCGCGGCGCGGCCCGCTCGCCAGCAACGTCTTCGAGGCGAACGCGTTCCTGAAGTCGCGACCCGAGCTTGATCGACCGGACCTGCAGATCGTCTTCCAGCCCGCGCGGCGCAATCGCAATGCGTTTCCCTTTCCGCTCGGGCACGGTTTCGCGCTGAGCGTCGTGCACGTCTACCCGAAGAGCCGCGGCAGCATCACGCTCGCAAGTCCCGATCCGCGCCGCCCGCCCGTGATCAACCCGAATCTCCTCAGCGATCCCGCCGACCTCGTACCGACGCTCGCGGGCCTGCGTCTTTCGAGAAGGATCATCGCGGCGCCCGCCTTCGCCCGTTATCGCGCGGTCGAGGTGCAGCCGGGCCCCGCGGCGCTCGATGACGCGGCGCTTGCCGAACACGTGCGCCAGACCTCCTATACCGTGCATCATCCGGTGAGCAGCTGCCGCATGGGCACCGACGACCGCGCGGTCGTCGACCCCGAATTGCGCGTCCATGGCATCGCGGGCCTGAGGGTTGCCGACGCTTCGATCTTTCCGCGCATCGTCGGCGGCAATACCAATGCCGGCGTCGTGCTGGTCGGGGAGAAATGCGCGGACCTCGTCCTCGGCCGGCCCGCGCCGCGGCCCATGGAATAAGGAGAACCGTATGGCGAAAGAGCACATCCGGCACTGGAAAATCGGCAACGTCGAGATCGCGCGCATCGTCGAGGTGAATGCGTGGGAAGATGACATCGCGATGCTCCTGCCCGACGGCAAGCCCGAATTCGTGCAGAAGTTTCCCTGGCTCAAGCCGCATTTCGCGACAGCAGCCGGCAAGATGCTGATCTCCTTCCAGTGCTTCGTCCTGCGCTCGCGCGACCAGAGCGTGATGATCGACACCTGCATCGGCGCCGACCGAGAACGCGAGTTCCCGGTGTTCTGCAACCTGCAGACGAGCTTCCTCGAGGACCTGGCGGATGCGGGATTCCCCCCGGCGACGATCAACACCGTGATGTGCACGCACCTGCACTTCGACCACGTCGGCTGGAATACGCGCAAGGTGAACGGCCAGTGGGTACCGACCTTTCCAGAGGCGCGCTATCTCTTCGGCAAGGGCGAGTACGATCACTGGCAGCATCTTCGGGACACCGGCGGCTATCACGACGTCTCGCACCTCGTGGACTCGATCGACCCCGTCGTGAAGGCCGGGCTCGTCGATTTCATCGGCACCGAGCATCGGATCACGGACGAAGTCTGGCTCGAGCCGACGCCCGGCCATACGCCCGGTCACGTCAGCGTCCATATCCGCTCAAAGGGCGAAGAGGCCGTCATCACAGGCGACATGATGCATCACCCGATCCAGCTCGCGGCGCCCGAGATCCACGGCAATTTCGACATGGACAAGCCGGTCGGCGCCAAAACCCGGCTCGACTTCGTCAACAAGTACGCCGACCGCAACGTCCTCATCATCGGCAGCCACTTCTGCGACCCGACGTCCGGCTGGATCGTCCGCGACGGCGCAGCGTGGAAGCTCAAGACGTAGGCGACGGAGCGAGCCATGGCAGTCTCATACGATCTCGGTGACCAGGCGATTCTCATCACGGGCGCCGGCCGGGGGCTCGGCAAGTCGATGGCCGAAACGCTCGCGGGCTGCGGCGCGACGGTCGGTCTGATCGACGTCGACGGCGAGAGCTGCGGCGCGGCGGCGGCCGCCATCATTAAGAGCGGCGGCAAAGCCCACGCCTACGTCGCGGATGTTTCGAATCGCATGGCATTCGCGAACGCCGCCGCGAAATTCGCGGGCGAACGCGGCCGCATCGACGCCGTAATCAACAATGCGATGCTGCTGCGCTATGAGCCGATCGAAAAGGTCACCGACGAGGTGCTCGACCGCATGCTCGCCATCGGCATCAAGGGCTCGGTGTGGGGTGCGCAGCTCTTGCTTGCCCACATGGACGCCGCCCGCGGCGGCGCGATCGTCAATCTCGCCTCGCCCGTCGCCGAGCGCGGCTTTCCGAATACGGCGGTCTACAGTCTCGTGAAGGGCGCGATCGTCACGCTCACGAAGACGCTCGCCGCGGAACTCGGCCCGCGGAAAGTGCGCGTCAATGCCGTGGCACCCGGATCGGTGCCAACACCGGGTGCGATGGGACTCAACGATCGGGCGGAATACGAGCGTCGCGCGCGCACGATTCCACTGCGGCGCCTCGGACGCGAGGAGGATAACGCGGCCGCCGTCGCCTTTCTCCTCAGCCGGGACGCCTCGTTCATCAACGGCGAGATCCTGCATGTCGACGGCGGTATCGCCGCCGCGCAGGGCTAGCCATGACCAAAGCGGCACCCGTGCTCGATGACGACATCTTCAATCGCGAGGCCGTGCGCAATGCCCGCGCCGTCGACGATGCGCTGCGTGAGCTCGCACCGGCCGTGAAGCTCGGGCGCGAGAACATCACGATGATCGCGCGACACGCGCAGGTCGCGGAGGGCTTGAAGGACTGGCAGGCGTTCTCCTCGCGCTCGCGGCCCTGGCACGACCCGAATTCCGTGCGGCCGGAGATCCTGCTGGTGGACGACCCTCCCCGCCACACCGAAGTGCGGCCAGTCATCGCCTCGGCGCTCTCGCCCAGGGCCATGTCGAAGATGGCAACGGCCTTCAACGCGGATGCCGACGCGCTCGTGCGGCAGGTAGCGCAACGCAGCGGCGAGACGATCGACGTCGTCGATCAGATCTCACGGCCCTTCGTCTACAAGGTGCTGCCGGACCTGCTCGGCCTGCCGCAGGCTGGCCGGGAGAACATGACGGCCTTCGGCCACATGGTCTGGGCGACGCTCGGGCCGCAGAACGAGCTCTTCGCCGAAGCCATGCAGAACGTCGGGCCGGTGATCGCCTGGGTCGACGAGTGCTGCAATCGCACGAACCTCGATCCAGACGGGCTCGGCATGCAGATGTTCCTCGCCGCCGATCACGGCGAGATCACGCAGGACGAGGCGAAGCTGCTCGTCGGGATCCTGCTCTCGGCCGCCGCCGACACGACGGTCATGACGCTGTCGACCGCGATGCGCGCCTTCAGCCTCTTTCCACAGCAATTCGCGGCCCTGCGGGCGCAACCAACCCTCCTGCGCAGCGCCTTCGAGGAAAGCCTGCGCTGGGACTCGCCGTCGCGGATGGCCGGCCGCATCGCGACGCGCGATGTCGAGATCGAGGGCTACCTCATTCCCAAGGGTGAGCGTTGCGGCCTCATGTTCGCCGCCGCCAATCGCGATCCGCGCAAGTGGCCGGATCCCGAGGCTTTCGACATCCGCCGCGACCTGCGCGGCAGCGTCGGCTGGGGCTATGGCGTGCACGCCTGCGTCGGGCGCGTGCTCGCGCTCCTCGAAGCCGATGCGCTCCTTGGAGCGCTCGTCAAGTACATCGATCGATTCGAGCCCGCCGGCGAGCCGGAGCCGTGGATGACCACCATCGGCCACGGCCCGGCGTCCCTGCCGCTCAGGATCCACGCGGCCGTGCATTGACAGGAGCAGCCATGGCGAACGACGCACTCAATTTCAAGGGCCGGACCGCACTCGTGATCGGCGGCACGACGGGCATCGGGCGCGCGGCGGCGGAGCGCTTCGCGGCCGCGGGCGCGAATGTCTTCGTCGCCGGGCTCGGCAAGGACGACGGCAGCGCGGTCGTGGCGCACATCCGCAAGGTCCACGGAGTCGACGCGGATTTCCTGGAGGCCGATGTCCGACGCGAGTCTGACGTGCAGGCGGTCATGTCGCGCGCCGTCGAGCGTTTCGGGCGCGTCCACGCCGCTGTGAACAATGCGGGCACCGAGGGCCGCTTCGGTCCCGTGCACGAAGCGACGGCCGAGGATTTCGATCGCCTCATCAGCATCAACCTGCGCGGCATCTGGCTCGGCATGAAATACGAGATCGAGCACATGCTCGCGAAGGGCGGCGGCGCGATCGTCAATACCTCCTCGATGGCGGGTGTCGAGGGACTTGCGAACGTCGCGATCTATGCCGCGAGCAAACACGGAGTCATCGGCCTCACGAAATCGGCGGCACTGGAACTTGCGCGCTCGAACATCCGCGTCAACGCGATCGCTCCCGGCGCGGTCGATACGGGACTGCTGGCGCGCATGATTGCAGGCAAGGTGGACGTGTCCGTGATCGCGGAAGGCACGCCCATGGGCCGCATCTCGCAGCCCGCCGAGATCGCGGAGGGCATCGTCTGGCTCTGCTCCGATGCGGCGTCCTACGTGACCGGTCACACGCTGGTCATCGACGGCGGCACGACCATCGGCTAGAGTGCGCCGCACTCCCCTTTTGGCACCGACGCGAGGATTCCATGGGTAAAGGTGATCGCCGCAGCCGCCGCGGCAAGATCTGGGCTGGTACATACGGCGCACGCCGTCCGGGCAAGAAGAAGGCCAAGAAGAAGGCCGGCAAGCGCTAAAGGCTCGACCGTTGTGAACCCGGCCGACGAACGCATCCGGGAGTTGCTCGACAAATGGCTCACGAGCCTCGAGCTGCATCTTGAGTACGTGACACTCGACGAGGAAGCGTATCGCAAGGCGCAGCCCTGGCCCGAGCACGACCGTCCCTCGCGCTGGATCATCGAGGTCGCGCGCGGCAAGGCCCAGGAACTGCGCGACCAGATCGATTCGCGCATCAAGATGGGCGATGCGAAATTCGCCGAGGCGCTCGAACTGATGGCGTTCCTCGTCAATCTCGTGGGCGCCCGGGTCGATCGATTCATTCCACTCGCGCAAGCGCCTGCAGGATCCGAAGACGACGACGATCCGACGGGAACCGAGCCGGTGCTTGCCGAACCGGAACCGCAACCGGTAGCACCGCCTGCCGCAGCGAAACCCGAGCCCGCACCGGTTGTGAAGCTGCCGCCGATTCCGCCCGAGTCACCGATCGTGCGCGTCGTCGCCGTGGCCCCGACTCGCTCAGCGCCGCCGGTCGACGAAACCACGGTAGTGCGTGGCACCGACTCCGGGCAGCAGCGGGCACTGAAGGCGGCCGTGGAAGCAACGCGCGAAATGCCGCGGCCCGCCCTCAAAGCGCCCGATCCGGACGACACGGTGGAAACGCCTCGCGCGAAGCCGGACTCGCGCAAGGCGACGCGCCGCGAAGCGAAATCGAAATCCGAAGCGCGTGCGCATGCCGAGCGTGCGCCCTCCTCGAAGGACACCGGCAAGGACGCGACCGCGACGGTCGTCGCCGATGCGGTGCGCCTCATCGTCTGGGGACGCCGATGGCACGAGCTCGTCGAACTCATCGGCCGGTTCGCCGGGCGGCCCTCGGCCGCGGAGATCCGCCGCATCCTCAGGGAAAACCGCGCGGCGATCGAAAAGTCGGCGGACAAAGAACGTTCGAAGAAGAAAAAGTGACTCACCGGACATCCGGCCTGCGGGCCGTCCAACCAGGACGCCAGCCATGACAACGATGCGATCGAAGACGGTGCGATGGGGATCCCTGGTTGCGGCCTCGGCGGTCCTCACGGGGCTTGCCTTGCTCGCCCTGCGCGCCACCGCCGCGGATCCGAGCCCAGCCGAGCTGCAGATCAAGTATCGGAAGGCGCTCTACACGGTGATGGCCGGCAATTTCGGCCCGGCCTATGCGATGGCGAACGGCAGGATCCCCTATGACGCGGCGGAGTTCACCAAGCGCGCCGAGCGCGTGAATTTCATCGCGGGCATCCTGCCGGAAGCCTTTCCGGCTGGCTCGGCGGCGGGTGCGCCGACGCGGGCCCTGCCCGAGATCTGGACGAACAGCGCCGGGTTCGCCGGGCGCATGCAGGAATTGAGCGAGAAATCGGCGGCGCTCGTCGCCGCGGCGAAGACCGGTGATCTCAAGCAGATTCAGCCCGCGGTGGGCGCGGTGGGGCTTGCGTGCAAGAGCTGCCACGACAAATTCCGCAAGGAAGAATAGCCCGCTAGAAGACGAAGAGCCCGGCGGCGGGCGCCCGCGCGATGATCCACGCGAGCGCCGCGCCCGCCGCGGCGACGAGCCCGATCCACAGCCAGCCGCGTGAGCCGGGAATCTCCTCGCCGGGCGCCACCGACTCCGCGGGCTTGCGGCCCGTGACCATCGGGCCGATCAGGTTCGTGCGCTTCAGCCAGAGGTACGCAAGTACCGCGACAACGTGCAGCGCGATCGCGATGAGGATCGCATCGAAGATGCGGTGATGCCATGCCGTCAGGCGATTGCTGACGGCGCTGGTGACATAGCCGTAGAGCGGGCCCGTGCTCGCGATCTCGTCGTTTGCGAAGAGGCCCGTGAGCGCCTGCGCCAAGAGCAGCGCCAGCATCAGGAAAATGATCCATCCGCCCGCCGGGTTGTGACCCGCGTAGCCCTCGAAGCGGCCACGCACGAATCCGGCCAAGTAGCGCGCAACGGCGACGGGCCCGCGTACGAACGCGGCAAAGCGCGCATGCCGGGTTCCGATGAAACCCCAGAGGATGCGCACGGTGACCAGCATCAGCGTCGCATAGCCGAACCATCGGTGATACTTGAACTGGTCGGGGCCGAGCCGATGCGTGACATAGGATCCCGTCACCGTGCCGACCAGCAGCCAGTGCGTGAGACGCACCGGCCAGTCCCAGACCATCCGCCCCGCCGATCCCGCGCCCGGCTCCGCCATGCCTCCACTCCGGCGACTTGAAGAAATCTTCATCGCGAGTGTGCTTGAATTTTACGGGGCCCGTCGACACAATCGCCCGCCAGAAAAAAAGCTCGCCGGCCCGCGGGGAACTCGCCCGGCGGACCTGCGTCAGAGAAGGCCTCGAATGATCAAGACCGAGCATCTCAGCAAGCGCTACGGATCGCTGGTCGCGGTCGATGACCTGTCGTTCAGCGTCGGGCCCGGCGAGATCCTCGGATTTCTCGGGCCGAATGGCGCGGGCAAATCGACCACGATGCGCATGATCGCGGGCTTCATCGCGCCGACCTCCGGGCGTGCGAGCGTCTGCGGTCACGACGTGGAGACCGCGCCGATCGCCGCGCGCTCCGTCATGGGCTACCTGCCCGAGGGCGCGCCCGCCTACGGCGAAATGACGGTCCGGGCCTTTCTCGAATTCATCGCCGATATCCGGGGTCTCGCCGGCGAGCGGCGCAAGTCACGCCTCGAGCACGTCATCGAACGGCTGCACCTCGGCCCGGTCCTGCAGCAGTCCGTCGAAACGCTGTCGAAGGGATTTCGCCGCCGCATTGGACTCGCGCAGGCGATCGTGCACGATCCGCAGGTGCTGGTGCTCGACGAACCGACGGACGGACTCGATCCAAACCAGAAGCACGAAGTGCGCGCGCTCATCGGCGAGATGGCGGCGGACAAGATCGTGGTGATCTCGACGCACATCCTCGAAGAGGTCAACGCCGTCTGCAGCCGCGCCATCATCATCGCGCGCGGCAGGATTCTTGCCGACGACACGCCGCAGGCGCTGGAAGCACGCTCGCGCTACCACAATGCGGTCAGCATCCGCTTCGAGGAAAGCGGAGCACTGGCGAAGGCGCGTGCCGCAGTCGCGGCGCTGCCGGCCGTGGCAAGCGTCGAGGTGAACGAGCGCGAGGCACGCCTCACGGCTTTCCCGCGCCCGAATGAGCTCGTGCTGCCGGTGGTGAGCGAGCTCGCGGCGCGCGAGCGCTGGAACCTCAAGGAGCTGCACCTCGAAGCCGGCAGGCTCGACGAAGTGTTCCGCACGATTACCGAGCCCGGCACGCAGGTGAAGGCCGCCAATGAATAGCATCGCAATCATTTTCCGCCGGGAACTTGCGAGCTATTTCGTCACGCCGCTCGCTTATGTCGTGATCTTCTTCTTCCTGGTGGTCGCCAATGCCTTCACCTTCTATTTCGGCGGCTTCTACGGCAGCAACCAGGCGGACCTCAATACCTTCTTCCAGTGGCTGCCCTGGCTCTTCGCTTTTTTCATCCCCGCGATCTCCATGCGGCTCTGGGCCGAGGAGCGCTCGAGCGGCAGCATCGAGTTGCTCATGACGCTGCCCATCACCCTGTGGCAGGCGGCCGTCGGCAAGTTCCTCGCCGCGTGGTGCTTCGCCGGCATCCTGCTCGCGCTCACGTTCCCGATCTGGATCACGGTCGCCTGGCTCGGCGATCCCGACAACGGCGCCATCTTCGTCGGCTATCTCGGGGCACTGCTCATGGCAGGCGGCTTCCTGGCGGTCGGCACCTGCATGTCGGCCCTCACCCGCAACCAGGTCATCGCCTTCGTGCTGGGACTTGTCATCAGCCTCGTCAGCGTCCTCGCCGCGCTTCCGATCGTGCGCGATGGCCTGTCCCACATCCTTCCCGCCGCAATAGTCGATGCCATCGCCGGCTTCAGCTTCCTGATGCGCTTCCAGTCGATCTCGAAGGGCGTCCTCGACCTGCGCGACCTCCTCTTCTTCCTGATGGTCATGGGCTTCTGGCTGCTCGCCACCGTGATCATCATCGACATCAAGAAGGCGGAGTAACGCCATGGCGACCGCCTCCCCCAAGCTCCTTGGCCGCAGGTCCTTCGGCGCCGGCGCGCTCATCGCGCTCGCGGCGATTTTCATCGGCCTCACGATGCTCCTCACTTTCGGCCTGAGGGGCTGGCGCCTCGACTTCACCGACAACCATCTCTACTCGCTCGCTGCCGGCACGAAGAACACGCTCGCGAAATTGCAGGAGCCGATCAACCTCTACTTCTTCTATTCGAGCAAGCTCACGGGCGACCTGCCGGACGCCAGGGCCTACGCCGCCCGCGTGCGCGAACTCCTGCAGGAGATCGAGGCGCGCTCGAACGGCAAGATCCGCCTGAGCGTGATCGACCCCGAACCCTTCTCCGAGGAAGAGGACCGCGCGACCGAATTCGGCCTGCAGGGGGCGCCCTACAAGACCGACGAGAAAATCTACTTCGGACTCGCCGGCACGAATTCCACCGACGGCCAGGCGAGCATTGCGTTCTTCGACACGAACCGTGCGCAATTCCTCGAATACGACGTGGTGCGGCTCATCCATGAGCTGGCGACGCCGAAGAAACCGGTCGTCGGCCTCATCACGGGGCTGCCCATGGACGCGGGCTACAACCCGATGACGCAGCAGATGCGCGAGCCCTGGACGGTACTGAGCCAGCTCGAGCAGCTCTTCAACGTGCGCACGCTCAAAGCCGACCTCAAGGCGATCGATGCCGATGTCGACGTGCTGATGATCGTCCACCCGAAGGAACTCGCGCCCGCCGCGCTCTACGCGATCGACCAGTTCGTGCTTCGCGGCGGCAAGGCGCTCGTCTTCGTCGATCCACAGGCCGAGCAGGACACCGCGGGGCAGGATCCGAACCAGCCGTTCGCGAATTTCGGCGTGTCGAAGGCTTCGACACTCGAACCGCTCCTCGGCGCCTGGGGCGTCGAGTTCAAGCCGAACGAGATCGTCGGCGACCTCGCCACGGGCCTGAATGTTTCGAACGGGCAGGACTCCAAGCCCGTCCGCCACATCGCGATCCTCGGCCTGCCGGCCGCGAGCTTCAACCATGACGACGTCGTCACGAGCCAGCTCGAGACGGTGAACGTCTACACCGCGGGCCACTTCAGCAAGCGCAAGGACGCGAAAATCACCTTCGAGCCGCTCATCCAGTCGAGCGCCGAGGCAGGGATCCTCCCGGTCGAGCGCGTGCGGATGGCGACCGATCCGGCCACGCTGCGCGACGGCTTCAAGCCGACCGGCGAGCGCTACGTGATCGCCGCGCGCATCGGCGGCACGCTGACGAGCGCGTATCCGAACGGTTCGCCCGCCGCGGCGGAAGGCCCGATCAAGGGCCTGCCGGCGGTACCGCTCGCGGCGAACGATCACCTCACGACCTCCAGGCAACCGGCCAACATCATCCTGGTCGCCGACACGGATCTCCTCGGCGACCTCCTCTGGGTGCGCAGCCGCGACTTCTTCGGGCAGCGATTTGCCACGGCCTGGGCCTCGAACGGCGACTTCGTCGCCAACTCGCTCGACAATCTCACCGGCAGCGCCGATCTCATCAGCATCCGCAGCCGCGCCAATTACTCGCGCCCGTTCACGCGCGTCGACGACATCAAGCGGCAGGCCGAAGAGCACTTCCGCGCGAAGGAACAGGAACTGCAGCACCAGCTTACCGATGCCGAGCAGAAATTGAGCGAGCTGCAGTCGCGCCGCAACGACCAGTCCTCGCTCATCCTGACGCCGGAGCAGGAAAAAGAGGTCGCGAACTTCCAGGTCGAGCGCACGCGCATCCGCAAGGAACTGCGCGAAGTGCAGCACGGGCTTGCACAGAACATCGAAACCCTCGGCAACTGGCTGAAGGCGATCAATATCCTTCTCATGCCGCTGCTCGTGGCCGCTTGCGGCTTCGCGGTGCTCTCCGCGCGCAGCCGGCGGCGGACCGCGGGAACCGGGAGCAAGATGACGTGACCGAGCGGCGCGTCTACTTCCTGGTCGGTCTTGCGATCGCCGTGATCGCGGCGGCGATCTGGGTCTCCAGCCAGCGTCACCTGTCCCGCGACGTCGATATCGGTAACAAGCTGTTCCCCGACTTGAAGCTCGGCGAGATCCGCGAGATCGACGTCACCAGGGGCAGCGCCAAGCGGGTGGTAACGCTCGAGATTAGGGAGGACGCGTGGACGGTGGCGGAGCGCGAGCACTACCCCGCCGATGCCGCCAAGGTCCGCGCCCTCGCGCTCGGCATGGCGGACCTGAGGATCGTCGAGGAAAAGACCTCGGACCCGAAGAACTACGCCGCCCTCGCCGTCGAGGACCTTGCCGAGCCCGCGGCCGGCGGAGCGCAGGTCGACCTCAAGAGCGCGACGGGGATTGCGAGCCTCATCATCGGGCGCAATTCCGGCGGCCACGCGAATTTCGTCCGCAAACCGGGCAATGCCCGGAGCCTGCTAGCGGCACCGCAGGTTTTCGCCGAGCCGGAACCGAAGAACTGGCTGCACCGCCCGATCGTCGACGTCGCCGCCGAGCGCGTGCAGGAAGCGCGCGTGACGACAGCCAGGGTGAGCTACGTACTGACGCGCAAGGATCGCTCACAGGCGAATTTCGCGCTCGCGTCACCGCCCAAGGGCAAGGTGCTGGCCGGTGAGATGGCCGGCAACGCGGCCGGGACCGTCTTGTCCGGGCTCGAGCTCGACGATGTCCGCAAGCAGGATGCGGCGCGCTGGAATGCCGTGGCCGATCATGCGGAACTGCGAACCTTCGACGGCTGGGTCATCGGTGTCGAGGGGCTCATTGAGGGCGATCAGCACTGGATCCGCCTGTCGAGCCGCTACGACGACGCGCTGGCCAAGGCTTTCCCGCCGCCGGCACCGGCCGCCGCCGCGAAGGATTCCAAGCCGCTGCCGGATGTGAGCAAGGACGCGACAGACTTTGCCGCGCGCGCGTCCGCATGGGAATACGAAGTGCCGAAGTACAAGTACGACGCGCTCTTCAAGCCGCTCGACGAGCTAGTCAAGAAGCCGTGACCGCCGCGACACCGGCGGCCGCGGGAAGCGGCCAATCGGCCGGCCCTCCTGCGCCGACCGGCCGGCGTTTCCTCGCTGCGCTTTATGACGTGCCGGCCCTGTTCACGCTCGCGCTGCTGCTGACAGTACTGCTCCTCGTCGTCAATCGTGGCGAGCGGCTGGACGCCACGGCGGCGAGCCTTGCGGTGTTTCGGGCAAGTCTCGTCGTGCTTTGGGCCCTGTACTACGCGGTCTCGTGGACACGCTGGGGCCACACGCTCGGCATGCGAGTCTGGAAGCTTCGCGTGCAGCGAGCCGACGGCACCGCGTGTCGCGGGTCCGACGCGCTCCTGCGACTGGTGACAAGTGTCATCGCGTGGCTGCCGCTCGGCCTCGGTGTCATCGCCGCCGCCTGGGACCCCGAGCGCCGCGCCTGGCACGACCGCCTCTCGCGCACGCGCGTCGTCACACGTCGTTGACGACACGCTGCATTCGGGAGTTCGGTGCCGGGATGGTGTCTGGCAAGGCCGGTCTGGCGATGTTAGCGGGCACGCCGTTTGAAATTCGCGGACAGCGGACGATTGAGCCGGCCGCCGCCACGGCACCTCCCGGCACCGGACTCCCGAGAGACGTTTGGAGTTACTGAGTGCGGCGCAGGGCCACGGTTGTCGCGACGGTGAGCAGGACGAGCGGTGTCCAGGCGAGCAGGATCGGATTGACGTTGAAGACCTGCGCGCTGCTCTCGAGCGTCCGCTGCAGCAGGTAGAAGCCGATGCCGATGAGCACTCCGATGACGGTCTTGGCGCCGGAACCGGCGGAGCGCATCGAGCCAAAACAGAACGGCAGCGCGAGCAGCACGATGACGGCGATCGAGAGCGTGCGCGCGATGCGCGCCCACAGCGCGAATTCGATCTGGCGCGTGTCGAGCTGGTTTTCGCGCAGGTGCCCGAGGTAGCGCGCGAGCTGGAGCGTGCGCATCTGGTTCGGCAGGATGACGGCGAGCCCGAGGAACTCGGGACTCACGTGGGTTTCGAACGTGCGCTGCCGCTCCCGCGACACGCGCGTGCCGCCGTCGACGAACGCCGTCTCCGCGTAGCCTTCGAACTGCCAGCGCTCGCCGGCGCCGACGATCGCGGTGGATGCACGGCCAACGGCCGCCAAGCGCTTGTCGCTCGAGAAGCGGAACAGCGACACGCCGCCGAACATCGCATCGCCCGTCTGGCGGTCGAGCTGCACGATGTTATTGCCATCCTTTACCCAGGCGCTGCCGCTGCCCGCCACGCTGAAGTCGGCGAACTTGCTGAAGACCTTGTACTGGCGCGCGTATTGCTGGGTCGCGGGCCCGACGTACTCGCCGACGATCACGCCGACGACGACCAGAATGAAGCCCGCCGCCAGCACGGCCGCGGACATGCGCCCGAGCGACACGCCCGAGGCGCGGATCACGATGATCTCGCTGCTGCGCGCGAGCAGGCCCAGGCCGAGCAGCGATCCGAGCAACGACCCGATCGGCAGCAGTTCGAAGAACTGCTGCGGCATCGACAATAGCGAGTACACGAAGGCGTCCGCCGCCGTATACGCGCCGACGCCGATATCGTCCTGCTGGCCGATGAATACGAAGAGCGCGCCAAGGGTCATGAGGACGCCCATGACGAGCGCCGTGTAGACCAGCACCGTGCGCGCGAGGTAGCGGTCGATGATCGTCATGTTGCTGCGATTCGCGCGGGCGTCGCACGCCAGCGAATGGTCCGGTCACGGGTGAGGAGGACCAGCGCATAGCCGATCATCAGCATGTGCACCCACCACAGGCCGATCGTGGCCGGCATCTTGCCGCGCTCGATCCACACCTTGCCGGTCGACAGCAGGGTGAAATAGACGAAGTAGACGAGGATCGCCTGCGCCATGCGTGCATAGCGGCCCTGACGAGGTTGCAGGCGGCTCAACGGCACGGCGACGAATGCCAGCACGAACGCCATGATCGGCGCTGACAGGCGCCACGAGAGCTGCGCCTGATCGCGCCGGTCCGTGGAACCGATGAGGTCGCGCGTCGCCATCAACTCGCGGCGGTCTTTGGGCGCGACCAGCTCCGGCAGGAGGACCGGGATGCCGTGCGATTCGAAATCGGTGATGCGAAATTGCGGCTGACCCGGGGTACCGTCGTAGCGGGTCCCGTTGAAAAGCGTCACGGTGTGCGTGCTGCCGTCCGCGGACACCGTGTGCTCGGCGCGCTCCGCCACGGCAACCTCGACCTTGCCGGCCTGGTTGCGCTCGAGGAATACGTCGTACATCACGCCCTTGTTGTCGCTGCGCTGGGCGTAGAAGACGGCGTCGGTGCCGAAGCTGCGGAACTTGCCGGGGGCGAGGCTCCCGATCTGCGCATCGCGCAGCGCGTGGCTACGCATGGCATAGCCCTTCTGCGCCGCGTCCGGACCGCCGAAGAACGCGAGCCAGGCCAGGGCGACGGCGGCAAAGGCGGCAAGCACCGAGACCGGACGGTACAGGCGCAGCGTGCCGATGCCGCAGGCCTGCACGGCCGCCATCTCGCTTTCGTGGTAGAGGCGGCCGAACGCGAGCACGATCGCGAGCAGCAGTCCCACCGGCATCAGCACCGTCAGGTTCTCGATCGTGCTCAGGCCGATGAGGCTCATCACGATGTCCTGCGGCAGGCCCTGCTCGGCCGCCCGCTGCAGCGTGCGCGAGAGCTGGTTGCTGACCAGGATGACGAGCAGTACACCCGTCACCGAGAGCCAGCTTTGGGTCGCCTCGCGGAGCAGGTAGCGGTCGATGATTCGGGACAAGCGCCGGCCTTCGCGTTTAGAGAGGGGCGCGGAATCCGGTACACTGCGTGGCATTCGAGTCCCGCCGCCCGAGCGACGGTACAGTAAAGCACTCCAGCCCCCGCCTCAACGACAACAGCTCCTGGCGGGCGCGACAAGAGGCCTCGAGAGCTATGCAGTTTCAGGTCGTTTCCGGCAAGGCCGCCCCGGCAGCGGGCGATTGTGCAGTGGTCGGCGTCTACGATGGCGGCACGCTCTCCGCGAGCGCGCGCGAGCTCGACCGCCTGGCCGGCGGCCGCCTCGCCGCGCTCGTCGAGCGCGGCGATTTCACCGGCAAGCCTGGCGATACGCTGCTCGTGGGCGATCTCGGCGCGGGCGCACCCGCCCGCGCGATCCTCGTTGGACTGGGCGGCAAGGCGGCATTCAATCGCCGGTCGCTGCGGCGTGCGCTGATCGCGGCCTTCCAGGCCATCACGCGGACCGGTGCCCGTCATGCGAACCTGGCGCTCGCCGCCGAGCCCGTCAAAGGCCTCGATGCCTACGCACGCGGCCGCTTGGTCGCCGAGCTCGCCGAGCTCGCGCTCTATCGCATTCCAGATCTCAAGACAGCTCCGAAGCCCGCACTGCCGCCGCTCGCAAGCGTGACTCTGCCCGTGAGCGATGCGAAGTCCGCGCGTGCGGCCGAGCGTGGAATCCGCCACGGCAGCGCCATCGCAAACGGCATCCGCCAGGCCCGCGATCTCGGCAACCTGCCGGCCAACGTGTGCACGCCGGGTTACCTCGTGGGCGCGGCGCGCGCGCTCGGCAAGCGTTTCCGCAAACTGAAACTGACCATCCATGGTCCGGCCGAAATCGCGCGACTCAAGATGGGCGCATTCCGCGCGGTCGCCCAGGGCAGCGTCGAGCCGGCGCAGCTCATCGTCATGGAATACCGTGGCGCGCCCAGGAGCGCGGCGCCGGTAGTGCTGGTCGGCAAGGGCATCACGTTCGACAGCGGCGGCATCTCGCTCAAGGATCCGGGCGGCATGGACGAGATGAAATTCGACATGTGCGGCGCAGCCAGCGTTTTCGGCGCGCTCACCGCCTGCGCCGAGCTTGCGCTGCCGATCAACGTCGTCGGCATCGTCGCGACTTGCGAGAACATGCCGGACGGACGGGCCGTGAAGCCCGGCGACATCGTCACGACGATGTCGGGCCAGACCGTCGAAGTGCTCAACACGGATGCGGAAGGCCGGCTCATCCTCTGCGACGCGTTGCACTTCGCGCGCAGATTCAAGCCGGCCACGGTGCTCGACATCGCCACCCTGACCGGCGCCTGCGTCATCGCGCTCGGACCGCATCTGAGCGGCATCTTCACGCCGGACGACCGGCTGGCGGCGGAGCTCATCGCCGCCGGCACGCGCGCCGATGACGGTGCCTGGCGAATGCCGCTCACCGAGGATTATGCGGAACCGCTCAAGAGCAATTTCGCGGACTTCGCCAACGTCGGCGGGCGCGAGGGCGGTGCCGTGGTGGCCGCCGCATTCCTCGCCAAGTTCACCCAGAATCTGAGCTGGGCGCACCTGGACATCGCCGGCACCGCCTGGTTGAGCGGCGCGCAGAAATCCGGCACCGGACGGCCGGTCGGGCTGCTCGTCGACTTTCTCATCGCCCGCGCGGGGGCCTAGCGCATCGCCATGCCGCGCGTCGACTTCTATGTCCTCGAAGGCAGCGAGCCTCGCCCCCGGCTGGTGTACGCCTGCCGCCTGGCGGAAAAGGCGTTCCTGCTGGAACAGCGCGTCTCGATCCTCACCGACAGCGCCGAGGACGCCCAGCAGCTCGATGACCTCCTCTGGACGTTCCGCGACCGCAGTTTCGTGCCGCACGAGCGCCAGCCGGCCGCCGGCGAGCCCGGGACTCCGGTCGTCATCGCATTTCGCGGCGAGACGCCGAGCCACCGCGATCTGCTCATCAACCTCGGCTCCGAGGTGCCGCCGGGCGTCAGCGAGTACGCGCGCGTCGCGGAGATCGTCGATGCCGATGCGAAGCGCCGCAGCGCAGGCCGCGAGCGCTACCGCTATTATCTCGACCAGGGATTGAAGCCCGACACCCACAACATCGGAGGCACCTCGGGTGGCGACCAAGAAACACAGTAGTGACGGTGGATCGACCAGCGGGTCGATTCCCGTCCTGAGCGAAGTCGTCTCGCTGCGCCGGCCGAACGCGTCGCTCGCGCCGGAGAAACTCGCCGCCCTGCAGACGGAACTCGTGGCGCAGACTCTCAAGACCGCCGAGGAACTGCTGCACGCCGCGGCGCGCGACATCGAGGCGACGCTGCTCGAGCGCGTTGCCGACCAGCTGCGCTCGCGCCTGCCGGAAATCGTCGACCGCGTGCTCAAGGAGCAGCTCTCCAGGCCGAACGGCACGCGGGCCCGCTAGATGGACAAGGCCTACTCCCCGCGCGACATCGAAAGTCGCCTGTACACGCGTTGGGAATCGGCCGGCTACTTCGCGCCAGCCGGATCCGGCGCGCCCTATTGCATCATGATCCCGCCGCCGAACGTGACGGGGACGCTCCACATGGGGCATGCGTTCCAGGACACGATCATGGACGCGCTCATCCGGCACCAGCGCATGTCGGGCCGCCGGACGCTCTGGCAGGCCGGTACCGATCACGCCGGCATCGCGACGCAGATGGTGGTCGAGCGCCAGCTCAACGCCGAGGGCAAGACGCGTCACGACCTCGGCCGCGAGGCCTTCATCGAGCGTGCGTGGCAGTGGAAAGAACAATCGGGCGGCACGATATCGCGGCAACTGCGCCGGCTCGGCGCCTCGCTCGACTGGTCGCGCGAGCGCTTCACGATGGACCCGGCCCTGAGCGCCGCAGTCACCGAGGAATTCGTGCGGCTCTACGAGGAAGGCCTCATCTACCGCGGCAAGCGGCTCGTCAACTGGGACCCGGTGCTGCTCACGGCCGTGTCCGATCTCGAAGTCGTGGCGGAAGAGGAAGCCGGCACGCTGTGGCACGTCCGCTATCCGCTGGAAGATGGCAGCGGTTCGGTCACCGTCGCGACGACCCGGCCCGAGACGATGCTCGGCGACACGGCCGTCGCCGTGCATCCGGACGATGAGCGCTTCCGAAATCTCGTCGGCCGCAAAGTGCGTCTGCCGCTCGCCAATCGCCTGATTCCGATCATCGCGGACAGCTACGCGGACCCCGCATTCGGCAGCGGCTCGGTCAAGATGACGCCCGCCCACGACTTCCATGACTACGAGGTCGGCGAGCGCCACCAGCTCGAGATGATCAACATCCTGACGCCCGACGCGAAGCTGAACGACAACGTGCCGGCCGCCTATCGCGGCCTCGACCGCTTCGCGGCCCGCAAGCTCGTGCTCACCGATCTGGAGAAACTCGGCTTCCTCGAACGCGCGGAGCCCCACAAGCACATCGTGCCGCGAGGCGACCGCACCGGCGCGGTGCTCGAGCCGTATCTCACCGACCAGTGGTACGTGAAGATTGCGCCGCTCGCGGCCGAGGCCGTGAGGGCGGTCGAAAGCGGGCGCATCCGCTTCGTGCCGGAAAACTGGTCGAAGACCTATTTCGAGTGGATGCGCAACATCAAGGACTGGTGCATCAGCCGCCAGCTCTGGTGGGGCCATCGCATCCCCGCGTGGTACGACGCGGCCGGCAAGGCTTACGTCGGCCGCTCGGTCGAGGAAGTGCGTACGCGCCATGGCCTGCCGGCTTCCGTCGCGCTGACGCAGGACGCCGACGTGCTCGATACCTGGTTTTCGTCCGGGTTGTGGCCGTTCTCGACGCTCGGCTGGCCCGAGCAGACGCCTGAGCTCGCCGAGTTCTATCCGACGAGCGTGCTCGTCACGGGCTTCGACATCGTCTTCTTCTGGGTCGCGCGCATGATCATGCTCGGCCTCAAGTTCATGGGCGAGGTGCCGTTCCGCGAGGTCTATCTGCACGGCCTCATCCGCGATCACGACGGCCAGAAGATGTCGAAGTCGAAAGGCAACGTCATCGACCCGCTCGACATCGTCGACGGGATCGATCTCGAGACGCTCGTTGCCAAACGCACGACCGGCCTGATGCAGCCGCAGCTCGCGCCCGCCATCGAGAAGGCGACGCGCAAGGATTTTCCGAAGGGCATCGAGCCGCACGGCACGGATGCGCTGCGCTTCACGTTCGCCGCGCTCGCGACCCAGAGCCGCGACATCCGCTTCGATCTCGCCCGGGTCGCGGGCTGTCGCAATTTCTGCAACAAGCTGTGGAACGCGGCGCGCTACGTGACGATGGTCACGGAGAACCAGGATTGCGGCCTCGCCGGCGACGTGGAATTGAGCGCCGCCGACCGCTGGATCCGCTCGCGCTGTGCGTTCGCGGCCGGCGAAGCCGCGCGCGGCTTCGCCGATTACCGTTTCGACCTCGCTGCGCAGGCGCTCTACGAGTTCACCTGGTACGAATTCTGCGACTGGTACCTGGAGCTCTCGAAGCCGATCCTGCAATCGCCGGCGACCAGCGCCGCTGGCCTGCGCGGCACGCGCCAGACGCTCGTGACGGTGCTCGAGACGGTGCTGCGGCTGCTGCATCCGATCATGCCGTTCATCACCGAGGAGATCTGGCTCAAGGTGGCGCCGCTCGCGGGCAAGACCGGGGCCACGATCATGCGTGAGCCCTGTCCCGGCGCGGATGCCTTTGAACGCGACGCGTCGGCCGAAGGCGAGATGCGCTGGGTCATGGACTTCATTCTCGGTGTGCGCCAGATCCGCGGGGAAATGGACATCGCGCCGTCGAAGCGCTTCGAGGTCCTCCTGGACAACGCGGGCCCGCGGGACGCAGGACTCGTGCGCACGCACTCGGGCCTGCTCGAACGCCTGGCCCAGGTCGCAAGTATCCGCACGCTCGCGCCGGGGGAAGCCGCGCCGCAGTCGGCGACGGCCCTGCTTGGCGGCCTGAAGATCCTCGTACCGATGGCGGGCCTCATCGACGTCGCGGCGGAGCGCGAGCGGCTCGACAAGCGGCTCGCCAAGGCCCGCGGCGAACTCGCCAAGTGCCACGCGAAGCTCGGCAACGCGAACTTCGTTGCCAACGCACCGGCGGAGGTCATCGCGCAGGAGCGCACGCGCGTCGCCGGCTTCGAACGCGAAATCGCGCAGGTTGAAGCACAACTGAAGTTGCTCGCCGGGCTCAGGTAAGATCGGCCCATGGATGAGGCCGAGAAACTCGCCCGCAACGGCCGGCAGCAGATGGAAGGCGCGCTCGCCGCCGTCAATCGGGTCATTCTCGGCAAGGACCGCGAGGTCCGGCTTGCCCTTGCCTGCCTGCTGGCGCGTGGCCACCTGCTGATCGAGGACATACCGGGCGTCGGCAAGACGACCCTTGCCCACGCGCTCGCACGGGTGCTCGGGCTCTCCTACCAGAGAATCCAGTTCACGAGCGACCTGCTGCCCGCGGACATCGTCGGCGTCTCGATCTACGATCGCGACACGCAGCGCTTCAATTTCCACAAGGGCCCGGTGTTCGCGCAACTCGTGCTCGCCGACGAGGTGAACCGCGCGACGCCGAAGGCGCAGAGCGCCCTCCTCGAAGCGATGGAGGAGCACCAGGTCACCGCGGACGGCACAACCTATCCGTTGCCGAAGCCGTTCTTCGTCGTCGCGACGCAGAATCCGTCGTACCAGATCGGCACCTTCCAGCTGCCCGAATCGCAGCTCGACCGGTTCTTCATGCGCGTCGAACTCGGATACCCCGCGGCGGCGCTCGAGCGCGAGCTCCTGATGGGGCGGGACCGCCGGGAACTCCTGCCGAACCTGGAAGCCGCGCTGCCGCTCGGGCAGCTGCTCGCGCTCCAGGATGCGGTGACCTGGATCCGGACCTCCGATGCCCTCCTCGATTACGTGCAGCAGATCGTCGCCTTCACGCGGGCGGCAACGCGCATCGCGGTCGGACTTTCGCCCCGCGCGGCCATTGCGATCGTCCGGGCGGCGCAGAGCTGGGCGCTCCTGCATGGCCGGCCGGGCGTACTGCCCGAGGACGTACAGGCCGTCCTGCCGGCCGTCATCGGTCATCGGCTGCGCGCGCGCGATGAGACTTCGAACTTCTCCTCATCGGCGATCGGGCGCTGGGTGATCGACAACGTACCGGTCCCTTGACGAAAAAGGGGACAGATTTATTTTTCCAGAGACGAACTTGCCTACAATAAAGCGGCCCCGAGGAAAAATAGATCTGTCCCCTTTTTCGCGGTTGCGCGAGGCCTTCGACCGCCGCATGCGCAGCTGGTCGATCAGGCGCAACGGCACCGACCGATTGCCGCTGGAATTTCACCGCCGCCGCGTCTACATCCTGCCCACCGGCTTCGGCCTCCTGTACGCGGCAATTCTGCTCGGCATGCTGCTCGCCGGCCTCAACTACAACAACAACATCGCGCTCGCGCTCGCCTTCATGCTGGGATCTCTCGGCATCGTCGCGATGCACTACTGCCATCGCAACCTCACGGGCCTCGAACTCGTCGGTGTCGAGGCTGCGCCGGTATTCGCAGGCGACGCCGGCAAGCTTCGGCTGGAGCTGCGCAACGCATCGACGCTCGAGCGGCTCGACGTCGAGCTGCAGGCCGGCCAGGCCGAGGGCGTCTGCGTATCGCTTGCGCCCGGCGAACGCAAATCCTGCGACTTGCCGATCGTCGCTGCGCACCGCGGCCGCAATCGCGTCGCACGCCTCGCGCTCGCCACACGCTTTCCGCTACGCCTTTTTCGCGCCTGGGCCTGGGCCTACGACTGCGCCGAGTACATCGCGTACCCGCGGCCCGAAGGCAGCGCGCCGCCGCCGCTGATCGAACCGTCCTCGACCGGTCGCCACGACGCGCCGAGCGGGGGCGATGAGGATTTCGCGGGCCTGCGCGAGTACCGCAAGGGGGACTCGCCCCGCAGTGTCAGCTGGAAGGCGTACGCCCGAAGCGGGCTGCTGCTGTCGAAGGAGTACAGCGGCGCGGCGCGGCGCTGGCTTTACTTCGACTGGGAGCAGACACCCGGCAACGACGTCGAGGCGCGCTTGAGCCAGATGACGCGCTGGGTGATCGACGCGGAACGCGCGTCCGATGCCTATGCGCTCGTGCTTCCCGGCGTGCGGGTCGACATGGGCATCGGCCCGGTCCAGCGCGGGCGATGCCTGCAGGCGCTCGCGCTGCACGGCGATCCTCTGGAGAGCCGGCCGCCATGACGGAGCCGCCGCGGGAGTCGTTGAGTCGCGTGCGCTGGACGCTGGCTGCACTTGCCGCGGGCCTCCTTCCGCACGTCCTGCACCTGCCGCCCTGGATCACCGCCGCCATCGCTGCCACGGCGTTGTGGCGCCTCGTCATCGCCATCCGCCAGCGGCCGCTGCCCGGCCGGCTGCTGCGATTGCTCGGCGCCGTGCTCGCGCTGGCCGGGGTGCTCGCGAGCTATCGAACCGTCAACGGGCTCGAGGCGGGCAGCGCGCTCCTGGCCTTGATGGCGGCACTCAAACTCCTGGAGACGCGGATCCTGCGCGACTACGTGCTCCTGATTCTCATCGGCTGCTTCCTGCTGCTCGCCGCGATCCTGCGCGACTCGAGTCTCTTGTTCGCGCCCTACTACGCGGCGGCCACGTGGCTCGCCGTCGCGGCCCTCGCTGCCGTCACCCGCACGGGCGGAGTCCTTGCATGGCGGCGCGCCTTCGCGCTGAGCGGGCGAATGCTGCTGCACGCGCTGCCGCTCGCCGCACTCCTCTTCTGCCTCTTCCCGCGGCTGGCCGGGCCACTCTGGGCGCTGCCGAACTCATCGGGGGCGACGAGCGGACTCTCCGATGAAATGAGTCCGGGCGGTATTTCCGACCTGTCGCTCTCCGATGCACCGGCGTTTCGCGTGCGATTTCGCGGGCCGGCGCCGCCGGCCGTCGAGCGCTACTGGCGCGGACCGGTCCTGCATGACTTCGACGGCTATACCTGGCGGCGTGCGCGCGGCGCCTTTCTCCCGGGTCTTGCGCCCCAATTCGCGGGCCCGCGCTACGAATATCGCGTGATGCTCGAACCGAACAACCGCAACTGGCTGTTCGCGCTCGATCAACCCGCGGCGTGGCCGGCCGATCCCGACATTTTCCAGACCTTCGACTCGCAGCTGCAGTTGTCGCGGCCCGTCACCCAGACGGAGAGCTTCGAGCTCGCCTCGTACACCCGGCACTCATCGAGTGGGAGCATCCCGCTCAGTGTCCGGCGTCGCGACACGCAGCTGCCGCCCGGGCGCAACCCGCGCTCCATCGCGCTTGCGGCTGAGTTACGCGCGGCGAATGCCGACGATCGGGCGTACGTGCAGGCCGTGCTCAGGCTCTTCGCGCGGCAGGGCTTCAGCTATACGCTGACGCCGCCGCTGCTCGATCTCGATTCGATCGACGATTTTCTCTTCAACACGCGCCGCGGATTCTGCGGGCACTTTGCGTCCGCTTTCACGACGCTGATGCGCGCCGCCGGCATCCCGGCGCGCGTCGTGACGGGCTATCAGGGCGGCCTCTACAATCGCGTCGGCGGCTACTGGTACATCGCGCAATCCGATGCGCATGCCTGGAGCGAAATCTGGCTCGACGGCAGCGGCTGGCAGCGCGTCGACCCGACCGCGGTCGTAGCGCCGGAGCGGCTCGAGGGTCTTGGCGGCAATTTCGGCGAAGTCGCCACCGACGAGGACCGCTGGCTGGGCGCGGCCGCCTGGCTGCGCGAGATGCGCTTCGCGTGGGACGCCGCGAATACCTGGTGGCGCGATCGCGTCGTGGAATTCGACCGCCTCGAGCAACGCGCCCTGTTCGAACGACTCGGCATTCCCGATCCGGACTGGCGCACGCTCGGCCTCATGCTGACGGGCGGATTCGCCGTATTCCTGGCGTGGATCACGTACGCCTTGCGCCGCGAGCTGCTGCCACGGCGGCGTGAGCCGTTGACCGCCATCTACGATCGCTTCTGCCGCGAGGCGGCTCGCCGGGGCGCCGCGCGCCGCGCCAGCGAAGGGCCTGTCGATTTTGGCGCGCGGCTGAAGGAGTCGCTGCCGGGATCGGCCGGCGCGACCGACGCGTTCATCGAAGCGTTCGTGCAGGCCCGCTATCTCGCGCCGGCGCAAGCGCCGGACATGCAGGCACTTGCCGGGCTTGCCCGCGCCTTCGATCGCAGCCCGGGCTCCGCGTGACAGCGCTCGTCGCGGTGCTCGCCGTGCTCGCCTGCGTGCTCGGCGTCCAGCTCGGCCTGCCCTGGTGGCGCGCCCGCAAGCGCGCGCATTTGCGCAAGCACGGCTTCCGGGCGGCCTGGCGCCCGCTGCTCGAGACGCACGCGCCGCTCTATTGCCGGGTGCCGCCGCCGCTCAGGCCCCGGCTTGAATCGCTGATAGCCGTGTTCGCCGCGGAGAAATCCTTCGTCGGTTGCGCGGGGGTTGAAGTGACGCAGACGATGAAGCTCGCGATCGCGACCCAGGCCTGCCTTCTCATCCTGAATCGCGAGGACGATGTCTATGACGCTCTCGAGACCATCCTCATCTATCCCGCGGCCTTCCTCGTTCCCGAGCGTGACGTCGACGAGGCCGGCGTCGTCACGGAGGAGCATCGGGAGCTCGTCGGCCAGGCCTCGAGCACCGGGCGCATCATCCTCTCCTGGGCGGACGTCGCGCAGACCGGCAGCGTCCAGGTCGAGTCCGCGAATGTCGTGCTGCACGAGTTCGCGCACTACCTCGACTTCGAGGACGGCGCCGGCAACGGCGCCCCGCTCCTTGCCGCGAAGCGCGACTACCAGCGCTGGTCGCAGGTCATGCGCTCGGCGTATTCGCGCATGTGGCATCGGGTGCGCGGCGGGCGCGGCACCGTGATCGACGAATACGCGCTCGAGGATGAAGCGGAGTTCTTCGCGGTGGCGACCGAAACTTTCTTCGAGCAGTCAGCCGGCCTCAGGGCCGAGGATCCGGCGCTCTACGAGGAACTGGCGCGCTTCTACCAGCTCGATCCGGCCGGATGGCTATAGCACCCCGGGCACCGATTTCACGCGCAGCAGCAGCACGCCGCCGGTCGCGAAGAGCAGCGAGATCGACATGATGCCGATGCGCGGATCGTGCGTCGCGTAGGCGACCACGCCCGTGAGCGTCGGCCCGAGGACCGCGGCGAACTTGCCCATCATGTTGTAGAAGCCGAAGAACTCGCCCGATTTTCCTTCCGGCACGAGCCGTCCATAGAGCGAGCGCGAGAGCGACTGGATACCGCCCTGCACGAGACCCACGACGATGGCGAGCACCAGGAAGTCGCGCTCGCTGCCGACGAAGTACGCGCCGAAGGTAAGGCAGACATACACCGCGATTGCGATGAGGATGCCGGTGCGCGCGCCGAACCTGCCGCCGAACCATCCGAACGCCAGCGCCGCGGGGAAAGCGACGAACTGCGTGACGAGGAGCGCCATGAGCAGGCTCTTCGATTCGAGGCCCAGCGACAGCCCGTAGTCGATCGCCATCTTGATGACGGTATTGACGCCGTCGATGTAGAACCAGTACGCGACCAGGAAGAGCGTGAGGTCGCGGTACTTGCGGATCGCACTCAAGGTCGCGGTGAGTTCGCGCCAGCCCTCGAGCGCCGCCTTCCAGCCGTGCCGCGGATGCGCAGGTTTCGTTTCCTTCACGAAGAGCACGGCGGGAATCGTGAAGAGGAGCCACCAGACGCCGACCGTCACGAAGGACATGTGGACCGCCGCGGCCCCATCGGCCAGGCCGAACGACTGCGGGGACTTGTACATGACGAGGTTCACGGCGAACAGCAGCCCGCCGCCGAGATAGCCGAGCGCGTAGCCATAGCCCGACACCAGGTCGAATTCCCTTTCCTCGGACACATCGACGATGAGCGAATCGTAGAACTGGTTGCCGCCCCAGAAGCCGAGCGAGGCGACGACGTAGAGCGCCACCGCCATCTGCCACTCACCGCGGCCCACCAGGTACATCGCGGAGGTCATCGCGGCGCCGAGCACGGTGAAAAGCGCCAGCAGCCGGACGCGGGCACCGCCCTTGTCGGCGATGGCGCCGACCAGCGGTGCGCCCAGGGCAACGATGAAACTGCCGACGCCGTTCGCAAGCCCCAGGCGGAAGGTGCTCTCGGTGACGTCGGTGCCTGCGCTCCAGTAGAGCTTGAAGAAGGTCGGAAAGAAGCCGGCCATGATGGTCGTCGCAAAGGCGGAGTTCGCCCAGTCGCAGAGCGCCCAGGCGAGGACGGGCCGGCGCAGGAGGATCGAGCGCTTGCCCCCCGCGTTGGCCGAGGACGCCGTCACGCGGCGCGCGCCAGGTGATCGCGGGTTTCGCGGAAATCGATCTCCGGCCAGCGCTCGCGCGTCAGCTGCAGATTCACTCGCGACGGCGCGAGGTAGACGAGCGCGCCGCTGTGATCGATCGCGAGGTGCTCGTAGGCCTTCGCCCGGAATTCGCCGAGGCGCTTGTCGTCCTCGCACGCGATCCAGCGCGCGGTGAAGACGTTGATGTCCTCGAACACGCAGTGCACGTTGTATTCGTCCTGCAGGCGGAACGCGACGACCTCGAACTGCAGCTGCCCGATCGCCCCGAGGATGAGATCGTTGTTGCGCAGCGGCCGGAAGAGCTGCGTCGCGCCCTCTTCGCAAAGCTGGTCGAGACCCTTGCCGAGCGCCTTCATCCGCAGGGGATCCTTCAGCACGGCGCGGCGGAAGAGTTCGGGCGCAAAGTTGGGCACGCCGGTGAAGGTGAGATGCTCGCCTTCGGTGAACGTGTCGCCGATGTTGATCGTGCCGTGGTTGTGCAGGCCGATGATGTCGCCCGCGTAGGCGAATTCCGCCTGCAGGCGTTCCGCGGCCATGAAGGTCAGCGCGTCCGAGATCCGCGTCTCCTTGTCCTCGCGCACGTGAAAGAGGCGCATGCCGCGCTGATAGCGGCCCGAACAGAGCCGCATGAAGGCGATGCGGTCACGGTGGCCCGGATCCATGTTCGCCTGGATCTTGAAGACGAAGCCGGAGAGCTTCTCCTCGAGCGGCTCGACGGCCCGTTCGGTCGCGGCGCGCGGCAGCGGACCCGGGGAATGCTCGACGAACGCCGTCAGCAGTTCATCGACGCCGAAATTGTTGATGGCCGAACCGAAGAACACCGGCGTCTGGCGGCCTGCCAGGTAGTCGGCGCGGTCGAACACGGCGGTCGCTCCCTGCACCAGCTCGATCTCTGCCCGCAAGGCATCGGCGCGGTCGCCGAGCAGCTCATGCGCCGCGCCTGAATCGAGATGGTCGATGACGCGATGCTCGCCGGCCCGTCCCTTTTCACCCGCGACGTACACGTAGATGCGGTCTTCGATCAGGTGGTAGATGCCCTTGAGGTCCCGTCCCATGCCGATCGGCCAGGTGACGGGCGCACAGCGGACCTTGAGCACGTTCTCGATTTCATCGAGGAGCTCGATCGGTTCGCGGCCGTCGCGGTCGAGCTTGTTGATGAAGGTCATGATCGGCGTATCACGCAGCCGGCACACTTCCATGAGCTTGATCGTGCGTTCCTCGACGCCCTTCGCACAGTCGATGACCATGAGTGCGGAGTCGACCGCCGTCAGCGTGCGATAAGTGTCTTCGGAAAAGTCCTCGTGGCCGGGCGTGTCGAGGAGATTCACGACGCGCCCCTTGTACGGGAACTGCATGACGGACGAGGTGACGGAAATCCCGCGCTGCTGCTCGAGGCGCATCCAGTCCGACGTCGCATGCCGGGTCGCCTTGCGGCCCTTCACCGTGCCCGCCATCTGGATCGCACCGCCAAAAAGCAGCAGCTTTTCCGTGAGCGTGGTCTTGCCGGCGTCCGGATGCGAAATGATCGCGAACGTGCGGCGGCGGGAGATTTCTTCCGGCTGGGTCGTCATGGCGGCGCGGATTCTAGCCGGAAAATGGGGACATTCCTGATTTCGGCGCGCTGAGCCGTGCCTTGCCGCAGGTCGAAATCAGGAATGTCCCTATTTTTCGGCGAGGCCGAGCTTCAGCACGACCGCGTCCTCGCGTCCGGTGCTCGCCTGGTAGTAGCCGCGGCGAATCCCGACCTGCTCGAACCCCATCGACTGGTAGAGGCGGATGGCGGTCGTATTCGACGGCCGCACCTCCAGATACGCCTCCCGCACTCCGTAGCCGCGCGCGCGCTCGAGCAGGTGCTCCATCATGTGGCGCCCGAGGCCGCGACAGCGGCATCCGTCGGCGATGCAGACGTTGAGGATGTGGGCTTCGCCGGCACCGGCCGAGAGCACCCCGTAACCGACGATTTCCGACTGGATCTCGAGGACGCGGCAGACGTAGCCGACCCGCACGCAATCGCGAAAGATGCCTTCCGTCCACGGAAAGAGATACGAGCTTTTCTCGAGCGCCGCGACCGCCGCAAGGTCCGCGTCGTGCATCGGGCGAATGCGCACCGCCGGTAGCGGCATGTCGCGTCGAACGGCAACCATGACGCCGGCATCCGCCGCCTCAGGCGGCGCCCCCTTCGAGGACACCGCTCGCGAACTTGAGGTCGATCCACGCCTTGCGCTTCTCGCCCGGGGAGCGCAGCAGGTAGGCGGGATGATAGGTCACGACCAGCGGCGTCGAGAGCGGGCCGTAGCGATGCACCTGCCCGCGCAGGCGTGCGAGCGGCATGTCCGTTTCCAGCAGTTTCTGCGCGGCAACGCGGCCAACGACCAGTATCAGCCTGGGCTTCAGCAGCGCGATCTGCCGATGCAGGTAGGGCGTGCAGCACGCCGCTTCCTCCGGCTTCGGATCGCGGTTGCCCGGCGGGCGGCACTTGAGAATGTTGGCGATATAGACCTGCTCCCGCGGCAGTCCGATCGCGCGCAACATCGAATTGAGGAGCTGGCCGGCCCTGCCGACGAAGGGCTCGCCTTGCCGATCCTCATCCGCGCCAGGCGCCTCGCCGATGACGAGCCAGTCGGCAGCCCGGTTGCCGACACCGAACACGGTTTGTGTCCGCGTGCGGTGAAGTTCGCAGAGCGTGCAGCCGGCGACCCGGTTACGCAGCGCCTCCCAGTCGAGCGTGTCAACGCTGCCCCCGGGCGTCGACACGGCAATCACCGAGGCCGTGACCGGTGGTGGCGGTTCGCTTGCGGCGGCCGACGCGCGCCCGCGGCCCCGCTTGGGCTCGAAGGCCTCGATGCCAAGCGCGTCGAGGTAGGCGAGCTTGCGGGACTTCACGAGGGTCCCGGGAGATTGCGAGCCGGGCGGCGTCGCGTCTTGCGCCAGGCCCAGGTGGCGGGGCCTGACAGGGAATAGACCCCGAACAGCGTGAACAGCGCGACCGGCGGATCGAGCGGAATGATCACGAAGGGCACGATGAGCAGAATGAAGTACAGGAAGCGCACGGGGCTCCGCCAGTCGATCTGCTTGAAGCTCCAGTACGGAAAACGGCTGACCATGAGCGCTCCCGCCACCGCCGTCACGGCGAACGCAGTGACCAGTCCCAGCACCGCATGCAGTTCATTTTCGAAGGCGAACCAGATGAATGATGCGACCAGAGCGGCGGCCGACGGGCTCGGCAAGCCCTCGAAGTAGCGCTTGTCCTGGCTCGCCGAGCGGGCGTTGAAGCGCGCGAGACGCAGCGCCGCGGCGGCAGCGAAAAAGAAAGTGGCGAGCCATCCGAGGCGGCTCCACAGGACCCCGTGCTGGCCGGTTTCGCTCACGGCTTCCACGATGCGGGCGACGCCCCACTGGTAGGCGACGATCGCCGGGGCGAGCCCGAAGGACACCATGTCGGACAGGCTGTCGTATTCCTTGCCGAAGGAGCTCTCGGTGTGCGTCATGCGGGCAACCCGGCCGTCGAGCCCGTCGAACAGCATGGCGACGAAGATCGCGACCGCGGCGCGCTCGAAATGGCCGTCAATGGCGGCGACGACGGCATAGAAGCCGGCAAACAGCGCCGCCGTCGTCAGGAGGTTCGGCAGCAGGTAGATGCCCCGCCGCAGCACCTGTCGTTTACTCGGCTCATCCATCGTCGTTCAGATCCTTAACGGGCCGGGGCCAGGGTCGGCGCCGCATGATAGGGGGTACCCCCCAGAGCAACAACCAGCGCAACAACAGCAACCACGCGCGCCGGGCCGCCCCGCCGCACTCGCCTGCCGATCGCGGCCGCTTTTCCAATAGAATAGCGGCCTTAGCGATCATTCCTGCTCCCGAGAACATGCGCCTCAGCGAACTCCCCGTTCAGACCCTGAAGGAAGTGCCGACCGACGCCGAAGTCGCGAGCCACCAGCTCATGCTGCGGGCGGGTCTCGTCCGGCGCCTGGCGAGCGGCATGTACAGCTGGCTCCCGATCGGCTTGAGGACGCTGCGCAAGGTCGAGCGCATCGTGCGGGAGGAGATGGACCGCGCGGGCGCCCTCGAGGTCCTCATGCCCGTCGTGCAGCCCGCCGAGCTCTGGCAGGAGTCGCGCCGCTGGCAGGCGTACGGGCCGGAACTATTGCGCTTCAAGGACCGGCACGACCGGGAATTCTGTCTCGGGCCGACGCACGAGGAAGTCATCACGGACATCTGCCGCCGCGAACTCAAGAGCTACAAGCAGCTGCCGGTGAATTTCTACCAGGTCCAGGTGAAATTCCGCGACGAGATCCGGCCGCGCTTCGGCGTGATGCGCGCGCGCGAATTCATCATGAAGGACGCGTACTCCTTTCACATCGACGAAGCCTCGCTCATCGAGGGCTACCAGAAGATGTACGACGCTTACACGCGCATCTTCACGCGCATGGATCTCAATTTTCGCGCGGTGTTCGCCGACACGGGCAGCATCGGCGGCAACGCATCGCAGGAATTCCACGTGCTCGCCGATTCGGGCGAGGATGCCATCGCGTTCTCGGACGGCGGCGACTATGCCGCGAATCTCGAACTCGCACCGGCGCCGGCACCTGCCAGCCCACGACCCGCGCCAGGCGCGCCGCTCGCCAAGGTCGAAACGCCGCGCGTGCGGACGATCGCAGACGTCGCGGCATTCCTGCGCACGACGCCGGACCGCGTGGTGAAGACGCTCATGGTCGAGGGGAGCGACGGCGAACTCGTGGCGCTCGTCGTGCGCGGCGACCATGAATTGAACGCGATCAAGGCCCAGAAGCTTGCCGGCGTCGAAGTGCCGCTGCGCATGGCGAGCGCGGCGCGCGTCCTGGAAGGCACGGGCTGCGAACCGGGATCGCTGGGCCCGATCGGGCTGCACTGCCGGATCTATTCGGATCACAGTGCGCTCGCGCTGGCGGATTTCGTCTGTGGAGCGAATGAGAAGGACCACCACCTGACCGGCGTCAACTGGGGCCGCGATCTCGAGGAGCCGGTCGCGGCCGACATCCGCAACGTTGTCCCCGGCGACCCGAGCCCGACCGGCAAGGGCAAACTCGACATCGCGCGCGGCATCGAGGTCGGCCACATCTTCCAGCTCGGCCGAAAGTACAGCGAGGCGATGAAGGCGACCGTGCTCGACAGCGAGGGGCGCGACACTCTCATGCTCATGGGCTGCTACGGCATCGGCATCACGCGCGTGGTCGCCGCAGCGATCGAGCAGAATCACGACGCGCGCGGCATCATCTGGCCCGAGCCGATCGCGCCCTTTCACGTCGTGCTGGTTGCGCTCAACTACACCAAGTCCGACCGGGTCCGTGAGGCCGCCGACCGCCTCTACCGCCAGCTCACCGAGGCGGGCATCGAAGTGCTGTTCGACGATCGCGACGCGCGGCCCGGCGTGAAATTCGCGGATGCCGAGCTCATCGGCGTACCGCACCGCGTAGTCGTGAGCGAGCGCGGGATCGAGAGCGGCAAGCTCGAATACCGGGAGCGGCGCGCCGTCGACAACGAAGAGTGTCCGCAGGGCGAGATCCTCGCCTTCCTGCGGTCACGGATGCGCCCGGCCTAGCGCACGATGGCCCTGCGCTATTCCGCCCTCGCCGTGCTCGCCCTTGGCGTCGTGGCAAGCTGGCTCCCGTCGCCGGCGCTCGCCGACGGCCAGACGGACCCGGAAATCGAGCTGGTCGTGCGGCGCGCGCTCGCCGACCTCAACGCCAAGTGTCTCGGCGAGAAGTACGATTACGACGTCTGGAACGCGATGATGGAACCGCGCCTGAAACGCCGCGTGCCGGACAAGAGGGAGCGCCAGGACATCCTGCGCAACGTCTACTGCGAAGCGAATCGCCGCGAACCGAAGCTGCCGCCGGAACTCGTGCTCGCCGTCATCGATGTCGAAAGCAGCTTCGACCGCTACGCCGTGTCGCGGGTCGGCGCCCAGGGGCTCATGCAGGTCATGCCCTTCTGGCCGGAAAAGCTCGGCATGAAGCGCCACGAGCTCGTGCGCATCCGCGAAAACGTCCACATGGGCTGCGAAATCCTGCGCTACTACCTCGACCGCGAACACAAGGACGTGCGCAAGGCGCTCGCGCGCTACAACGGCAGTCCCGGCCGGCGCGCCTATCCCGACAGCGTCGTGAATCTCTGGATGAGCCGCTGGCGCAACTGACGGTACGGCTCAGGACGTCGAGAAGCGCCCGGGCGCGCCCGCGCCGGGCTCGACTTCGAGCTCCTCGACGGCGGTTACCTTGGATGCGCTCGAACCGACCCACAGCCAGTCGAGAAGCGCCTGCACGCTCACGGGATCGCCGCATGCCATCACCTCGACGCGCCCGTCCGGGAGATTGCGCGCATGGCCCGTCACGCCGAGTTCGCGCGCCTTCGCGGCCGCGCTCGCCCGATAGAAGACACCCTGCACCCTCCCTGAAACGATGGCCCGACGCACGACAGTCATGCCGCAAGCCTACAGCGGCGGCCGCCGGCCCTCTACAATGCGGCGGTCATGACCACGATCCTGGTGCTCTACTACTCGCGCAGTGGCAGCGTTGCGGAACTCGCCCGCCAGGTCTGCCGTGGCGTCGAGTCCGTGCCGGGCGTGAGTTCTCGGTTGCGGACCGTGCCGCCGGTTGCCGTCGCTACGGAAGTGGCCGCTCCGCCGGTGCCGGACAGCGGCGCGCCGTATGCGACGCTCGATGACCTGGCCGACTGCGCGGGCCTGGTGATGGGAAGCCCCACGCGCTTCGGCAACATGGCTGCGCCGCTCAAGCATTTTCTCGATTCGACCGGCGGACTCTGGGTCTCGGGAGCCATGGTCGGCAAGCCCGCGGCGGTGTTCACCTCGACCCAGACCCAGCACGGCGGCAACGAATCGACGCTCCTCAGCATGATGCTCCCGCTCCTGCATCACGGCATGGTGCTGGTCGGGCTGCCGTTCACGGAGACGGGGCTGCAACGGACGACGGCGGGCGGCGGCCCGTATGGCGCAAGCCACGTGCACGGCGCGCTCAAGACCGTGGAACTGACCGGGGATGAAAAGCAGCTGGCGCAGCGGCTCGGCCAGCGCGTCGCGGAACTCGCCCGCAGACTCAGCGCTGGAGAACTTCCTTGAGGAAGGGAATCGTGAGGCGGCGCTGGGCCACGAGCGAAGCCTCGTCGAGCGCGTCGAGTGCGGCGCACAGCGTGTGCATGTCGCGCGGCAGGCGCTTGAGCAGGAATTCCGCGCTGTCCGCCGGCAGCTCGAGCCCGCGCAAGGCAGCCCGCCGCTGAAGCGCGGCCGGCAATTCCTCGTCATCGAGCGGTCGCAGGTGAAAGACGGTGGCAGCCGCGAATCGTGACGCCAGGTCCTCAAGACCCCAGCGCGTCGCCGCCGGCGGCGCGCTCGCGGCAAGGATCAGCGCGGTGTCGTGTTCCGTCGCCGCGTTGTAAAGATTGAAGAGCGCGCGCTCCCAGTCGGGCCGGCCGGCCACCGTGTCGACGTCGTCGATGGCGACGACGGCGAGCGTCTCGAGTCCCGCAAGCACTCCGGCATCAAGGCCTGCGAGGTCCGCCACCGGCACATAGCTCGACGCCTTGCCGGCCTCGCCGGCGCCGGCGCAGGCCGCCTGCAGCAGGTGCGACCTGCCACTGCCTCGAACGCCCCAGAGCCACACGACGCCGGTCCCGGTCGAGGCGGCAAGCGACTGGACAGCGTGCACGGCTGCGCGATTGGCGCCTGGGGAAAAGTTCTCGAAGCGCGAAGCCTCGCGCAGCCGTACGCCGAGCGGGAGTTGCAGCATGCCTTCAGGCCGACTGGCGCCGCTCACGCGTGACGACGATGGCCTTGCGCCAGTATCGTCCCACGTAGTCGATGCCGCTCACGACAGTCGTGACGAAAACCGCCGCGCCGAGCGCGGTCACCGCAAAGGCTGCGGCGTCCGACGGCAAGCCATAGGCGCGGGCCGCAATGACGGCGAGCACGTAGATGAGTTGCAGGCCCGTGTTGATCTTGCTGACGGTGGTGGGCCGCCCTTCGATCGGCCCGAACCAATTGCGGTAAGCCATCGCCCCGAACGCGATGACGAGATCGCGACTGACGGCGGCGACCGCCAGCCACACCGGAATCCAGCCGACGATCGCAAGCGTGATGAATAGCGTGACCAGCAGCAGCTTGTCCGCCAGCGGGTCCAGGATCTTGCCGAGCTCGGACGTCCAGCCGAAGCGTTTCGCGAGATAGCCATCAAGCGCGTCGGAAAACGCGGCGATCGCACAGAGCGCCAGCGCCCCGTTCAGGCGCTCCGCGCCGACGAACCAGGCGATCGGGATCACGAGCGCCATCCGCACGATGGAGATCGCATTCGGCAGCTGGCGCAACCTCATGGCCGGTACCGGACGAGGATCGTCGACGCCTCGGTGGAATCGCCGGCCGGCTCGAACCGGCGCTGCGTAGCGAGCGCGCGACGCAGCCGGTCCGGTGAACCCCGCACGTTCACCGTCAGCACGACGCGATCGCCCGCGAGTTCATTGACCGCAATGCCCCGGATGAGGCTCGATGCCTCGAGCGTCGCGATGAGATCGGCATAGGCCGCGAGCGAGTTGACGCCGGAGATATCGAGCGTCGCCCGCTCGGTCGGCTCCGTGTTCGGCGCCGCGAGAATCGCGGCGAGCCGGTCCGCAAGGGCCTGGACACCGTCCGCCGGCCCGCCGCGGATCGCGCTCGTCTCACCGGCGGCGATCAGCGTCCAGTCGCCGCTGCCGCCGCTCAGCTTGCCGATGAGGACCGCATCGGCGCGGTAGCGTGCGCCGGCTTCGATGAGCCGCTGATTCGAGCCGCTCCAGACGTCGGCCGCCGAAACTCGCGTGCTGTCGGTGCTGTCGAGACGCGGCCAGATGAGCGGCAAGCCGCGGCTTTCCGCGGCGGCATCGACCGCCGCTTTGAGATCGCCCTCGTCGTTGGCACCGACCAGGTGGCGGCGGCCGGCGCTGTCGTCGACCGCGAGCCAGACGAGTGTCGCGGGCCGATCGCGCCCCCAGACCGGGCGGCCGGCGGCGGCGATTACGCTCTCGAGCTTGCTGCCGTCGAAACCGATCGCGACCTTGCCCCCGGGAAGGCTGCGGTATTTCTGCACGTAGCGCTGCGCGTTCGTGATCAGGTCGGCAAGCGACGCAGCGCTGTCTCCGTCCCGCTCACCGGTGACACGTACGATGACCTCGCGCATCGCGTCCTGGAAGGCCGCCGCCTGGCCGCGATCGGCCGGGACCGTAGCCTCATAGAGGTCGGGAACGACGGTCGCGAGGACGGGACCTGCGCCGAGCGCCAGGACCGCTGCCACGCACCACGCGCGCACGAAACCGAAGCTGGCGCTGGGGGTGGGATTCGGCAATCGATGGCTCTCGGAAGATCAGGGCGGGCGTGTAAAATACCACAGGCCGCAAATACGCGAATATGAACGAAAAAGCCCCTATGACCTATCGCGATGCAGGCGTCGATATCGACGCCGGTGACGCGCTCATCGAGCGTATCAAGCCGCTGGTGCGCCGCTCGATGCGGCGTGAAGTACTCGGCGGCATCGGCGGTTTCGGCGCGCTGGTCGAAATCCCGCTCGAGCGTTTCCGGCGACCCGTGCTCGTCTCCGGGACCGACGGCGTCGGCACGAAGCTGCGGCTGGCGATCGACACCCGGCGCCACGACACCATCGGCATCGACCTCGTCGCGATGTGCGCCAACGACGTCGTCGTGCAGGGCGCCGAACCGCTGTTCTTCCTCGACTACTATGCGACAGGCAAGCTCGATGTCGATGTCGCCGAGCGCGTCGTCGCAGGCATCGTCGAAGGCTGCGTGCAGGCAGGCGCGGCGCTCGTCGGCGGCGAAACCGCGGAGATGCCCGGCATCTATGCGGGCGACGATTACGACCTCGCGGGCTTCTGCGTCGGCGTGGTCGAACGCGATCGCATCATCGACGGCTCGACCACCCGGGTCGGCGACGCCATCATCGGCTTGCCGTCCTCGGGCCCGCACTCGAACGGCTTCTCGCTCATCCGCAAGCTCATCGCCGTCGCCGGCGCCAGCGAGCGCACCCAGCTCGATGGCCGTCCGCTGTACGACCGGCTGCTCGCCCCGACCCGCATCTACGTCAAGCCGCTGCTCGCACTCATGGGCGCCGTAACGGTGAAAGGGCTCGCGCACATCACGGGCGGCGGCCTCACGGACAATATTCCGCGCGCGCTGCCGGATGGCACCAAGGTCGTGCTCGAGCGCGCGGCCTGGCCGCGCGATCCGGTATTCGAGTGGCTGAAGACCACCGGCCGGATGGCGGACGCCGAGATGTACCGGACCTTCAATTGCGGGATCGGCATGACGGTCTGCGTCGCCGCCGGCGATGTCGTGCGCGCCCTCGAGGTGCTGGCAGCCAACGGCATTCAGGGATTGCTGCTCGGCGAGGTTCGAGGCGGCCAGGGCGAAGTGGAGATCCATTGACGGCCGCGGACTCGCGGCAGCGGCTGCCGGCGGTCATCCTGCTCTCGGGCCGCGGATCGAACATGCGGGTGATCGCCGAGCAGGCGTCGACAGGCAGTCTCGCGATCGAGGTGCGTGCCGTCATGAGCGATCGCCCGGATGCCGCGGGGCTCGAGACCGCTCGCCAGCTCGGCATCGATGCGGCGGTGATCGCGCCGCGCCCCGGCAGCGAGCGCTCGGCATACGATCGCGAGCTCGCCGCGGCGATTCGCGAGCGGCAACCCGGGCTCGTCGTGCTTGCGGGATTCATGCGGGTGCTTTCGCCCGGTTTCGTCGCGGAATTCCTCGGGCGCCTGCTCAATATCCATCCGTCGCTCCTGCCGAAATACCGCGGCCTGCACACGCACGCGCGCGTGCTGGCCGCGCGCGAAGCCGAGCATGGCGCCAGCGTCCACTTCGTCACGCCGGAACTCGACGCCGGGCCCGTGGTCATCCAGGGCCGGGTACCGATCCTTCCTGGCGACGATGAAAAGACACTGGCGGCCCGCGTGCAGAGAGTCGAGCACCGCATTTACCCCGAGGCCATTTCCTGGATCGCCGGCGGCCGCCTCGATTGGAACGGCGGACACGTTCTCTTCGACGGCGCGCCGCTGACGGCACCGCGGCTCATCGACGACACGGGGGCCTGACATGCGGCGGCCGGCCCGAAAATTCACCTTCCTCAGCGCGTCGCTCCTGGCACTGGGCCTCGCCGGCACCCGTGCGATCGACGCGCAGGCGCCGGCGGCAGCAGCGACGCTGAAGCCGTTTGTCGCGCGCTACAAGGTGGAGGCCTTCGGTTTCCTTGCGGGGACGGCCGAGATCAGCCTCGAGAACGGCGCGCCCGGGGAATACCAGTACCGCACGACGCTCAACCCGCACGGACTTTTCCGGTTTGCGATCCCGAGCGGCGCGACGCTGACGACCTGGGTCCGGTTCGACGGCTCGAGAGTCCAGCCGCTGCGCTATCGCGAGGAAGACGGCAGCAGCGACACCGACAAGGACGTGGCACTCGAATTCGACTGGACGCGCGCGCTGGTGCAAGGGACCGCACACGATGAGCTCGTGCGCCTCGCAGTCGCTGCCGATACCCAGGATCCGCTGTCGCTGCAGCTCGCGGTGCTCGCGGATCTCGCCAGCGGGCGAGAACCGCACGGCTACGCCATGGTGGACAAGACCAAGGTGAAGCAGTACGCCTACAAGGCGGAGGGCACTGCACGCATCCCCACCGAGCTCGGGACGCTCGATACGGTGATCTACTCGAGCAGCCGTGCCGGTTCTTCGAAGGTCACCCGGGTCTGGTACGCGCCTTCGCTCGACTTCACCGCCGTGCGATCCGATGACCTGGACGACGGCAAGGTGCGCATTCGAATGACCATCCTGTCGCTGAAGCGCTGAGCGCGGCGTCCGCGATCAGGTCTTCGGCAGCGTCACGCCCGTCTGGCCCTGGTACTTGCCGCCGCGATCGCGGTAGGAGGTTTCGCAGACCTCGTCCGACTCGAAGAACAGCAGCTGCGCGACGCCCTCGTTCGCATAGATCTTCGCTGGCAGCGGCGTCGAGTTCGAGAACTCGAGCGTCACATGCCCCTCCCACTCGGGTTCGAGCGGCGTGACGTTCACGATGATCCCGCAGCGGGCATAAGTGCTCTTGCCGAGGCACACGACCAGCGTCGAACGCGGAATGCGGAAGTACTCCACGGTACGGGCGAGCGCGAACGAGTTCGGCGGGATGATGCAGACATCGGCCCTGAGATCGACGAAGCTTTTCTCATCGAAGCGCTTCGGATCAACGATGGTCGAGTTGATGTTCGTGAAGATCTTGAATTCTCCCGAACAGCGCACGTCGTAGCCGTAGCTCGAGGTCCCGTAGGAGACGATCTTGTGGCCGTTCGCTTCGCGCACCTGCGATTCGGCGAAGGGTTCGATCATGCGGTGCTCGCGCGCCATGCGGCGGATCCAGCGGTCGGATTTGATGCTCATCGGGTGCCTCGCTCGACGGTCTTCAGCTGTCTTCGATCGTGATCTTCGGAAAGAGCCGGCTGTAATCGCGGGCGGAGCCTGCCAGCCGCACGGCCGTGCGTCGCGCCATCTCGAAATACGCCAGGGCGCGCGGACTCGCGGGCTCGGCGACCACCGTCGGCCGGCCGCCATCGGCTTCCTCGCGGATGCGACGATCGAGCGGCAGCTCGCCGAGGACCGCCAGCCCGTTTTCCTGCGCGAGCCGCGCACCGCCGCCGGCGCCGAAAATGTGCTCCTCGTGGCCGCAGTTTTCGCAGATGTGGGTGCTCATGTTCTCGACGATGCCGAGCACCGGCACCGCGACCTTTTCGAACATCTTGAGCCCCTTCAGGGCATCGGCCAGCGCAATGTCCTGCGGTGTCGTGACGATGACGGCGCCGCTCACGGGCACTCGCTGCGCGAGCGTGAGCTGGATATCGCCGGTGCCGGGGGGCATGTCGATGACGAGGTAGTCGAGCGCGCCCCATTCGGTGTCGCCGAGGAGCTGGGTGAGCGCCTGGGTGACCATGGGTCCGCGCCAGACCATCGGCTGGGCCGGGTCGATCAGGAACCCGATCGACATGACGGCGACGCCGTGGGCCGCGAGGGGCTCGATGCGCTTGCCGTCGCGTGTCGCCGGCCGCCGGCCGGTAAGTCCCATCATGAGCGGCTGGCTTGGGCCGTAGATGTCGGCATCGAGCAGGCCGACCCGGGCCCCCTGGCGGGTCCAGGCAAGCGCCAGATTCGCCGCGACCGTCGATTTGCCGACGCCGCCCTTGCCGGAAGCGACAGCGACGACGTTACTGATGCCAGGGAGCGGCTTCAGGCCCTTCTGCACGGCGTGCGCGACGATTTCGCTGCGCACGACGATCTCGAGGGTCCGCTCGTCGCGGCCAGTCGCCGCGCGCAGCTCCCGCGCGAGGGTGTCCGCATAGTCGGCCGCCGGAAATCCGAGGACAATTTCGGCGCGCGCGCCACCCGCGGCTGCCTCGAGCGAATGCAGCGCCTGGCCTTCGCCCAGCGTCGTACCGAGCCACGGATCGCGGTACGCCTCGATCCGACGACGCAATTCTTCGACACCGCTCACGCTTGCTGCGCTCATGGGACGGTACAAGTCAACCGGAATGTGAGAAAAAAGGCGCGCAATTGTAGCGGATTGCCCCGGCCGGGTGCGCCAAGCGATCAGGGGATGGATGAACGGCCTGTGGCATAATGGATCGCGGACACGGTCGCCAATCATGTCCCTACGCTTGAGCCCATCGAACTACGAAGTTCAAAGCCTGGACGCGGGATGAGCTTTTTCAGCACCCTGAAAACCGAGCGCCTGATCGCCGAGATCCGGGAAGCTGCCGATCCGCAGAGCCCCGTGGCCCAGAAAGCCGTGCAGAAGCTCGCGAGCATGGGGGCCGCGGCGATCGCGCCCATTGTCGAAGCCCTGGGACAGGCCGACAAGCGCGAAACCGTCGCCTATGTCGAAGCCCTGTCGGCGGTCGTCGACAACAAGACCTTTCCCCTGCTCATCAAGGGCATGGCGGAAAACAACGCGCGGGCGGTCGCCGGTATCGCCTGGGCGCTCTCGACCAGCAAGAACTATGCACCCGGCCTCCTCCTCGAAGCCCTGACGAACCCCGACGCGTCAAAACCCGCGATCCTCGAGGTGATCGCGGCCCAGCGCTCGCGCTTCGGCGCGCGGGAGCTGCTGACGGCAGCCTACAACCAGGAGCCGAACGAGAAGGCGGCGCTCTTTCGCATCGTGGGCGACATGGTCGACGCCAACTCGGTTCCCGACCTCATCAGCCGCGTCGAGGGCAAGGACGTGCTCGCGCGCGTGCACATCATCAACATGCTGTCGCGCTTCAACCTGCCGCAGGTCAGCGAAGCGATCCAGAAGCAATTGAAGGACAGCAACAAGCTCGTCCGCCAGGCGGCGCTCACCGCTCTCACCCGGACCGACCAGCCGATCGCCATCGAACCGGTGGCGAAGCTCCTCCTCGACGGCGATATCGACATCCAGAACAAGGCCGTCGACGTGCTCATCAAGCAGCGGCACCCGGACACCGTGAAGCACCTGCTGCCGGCGCTCAAGGACGAATCCGAGTACGCGCGGCGGGCGGCCGTCGAAGTGCTGAATGAAGTCGGCGATGCCCGCTCGATCAAGAATCTCCTCGATGCGATCAAGGACGACGACTGGTGGGTGCGCAGCCGCGCCGCCGACGCGCTCGGCAAGATCGGCGGACCGAAGGTGGTCGACGCGGTGCTGCAGCTCATCAAGGACGATGACGAAGACATCCGCCGCTCCGCCATCGAAATCCTCAACCAGACGAAAGACGAACGCGCCATCAGCCATCTGATCGAGGCCACCAAGGACAAGGACTGGTGGGTGAGCGAACGGGCCGTGGACGCGCTCGCGGAAATCGGCAGCAAGCGGGCGATCCCGCGCCTGGTCGAGATGCTCGGCTCGCAGACGCAGGGCCGATCGCTCCCGACGGTGGTACGCGCGCTCGGCAAGCTCGGCGACACCAAGATCATCGAGCCGCTTTTCAGCGTGCTGCAGCGGCCGGAGAAGGAGGTCAAGCTCGAAGCGATCCAGGCGCTTGCCAAGCTCGCGGACGAGCGGCGTGCCGACGTCGTCCGCAACCAGATCCAGGCGGCGAGCATCGCGAGCGGCGATCAGACGATCGCCAATGCGGCGCTCCGGGCCGTCGAGGAAATCGACAAGCGCCACTCGACGGGCTCGTCCACCCACACCCCGGGTGTGGCGGCGAGCACGAGCGTCGGCGCCACCGCGCGCGCAAGTCCCGATCCGCGTCGTACGGCAGCCACCCCTGCCCCACCGCCCGCGGCGCCGGCGCCGACGGCCACGCAGGCCGCGAAGACACTGCTCATGGACAACGCCGAAGTCGCTGCCATCGTCAAGCAGCACGAGGCCGCGGCCAAGCTCGACATCGCCACCCTGAAGCCCGGCGATATCCTCGAGGGCCGCTACAAGTTCATCGAGAAGATCGGGCGCGGCGCGTTCGGCACCGTGCTCCTCATGGAGGACACGGTCGTCGATGAACGGCTGATCCTCAAGTTCCTGAATCCGAACGTCGCGCAGGACGAGGAGATCATGCAGCGGTTCGTGCACGAGCTGCGCTACTCGCGCAAGATCACGCACAAGAACGTCATCCGCATCTACGACTTTCTCTACATCAAGGGCAACTACGCCATCTCGATGGAGTACTTTCCCTCGCACACCCTCGGCACCGAAATCAACGAAAAGCCGATGGACGTAAAAAAGGCGCTGCAGTTCGGCATCGACATGGCGAACGGCATGACCGTGGCGCATCACGTCGGCATCGTGCACCGGGACCTGAAGCCCGCGAACATCCTGATCAACAACGAGGGGCTCCTCAAGATCGTCGACTTCGGCGTCGCCGCCGCGCAGCGCGAGGGCGACACGCAGCTCACCAAGACGGGCTACGTCATCGGTTCGCCGAAATACATGGCGCCGGAGCAGATCCTCGGCAAGAAGGTCGACGAGACGGCGGACATCTACTCGATCGGCGTCATCATGTACGAGATGTTCACCGGCCAGCCGCCCTACTCGCGCGGCGATCATATGTCGGTCATGTACCAGCATGTGCAGGGCAAGGCGCGCCCGCCGAAGGAAATGCTGGCGACGGTGCCGCAGGGCGTGAGCGATCTCGTGATGAAGGCGATGTCGGTCGACAAGACCAAGCGCTTCCCCAACATGGAAGCCCTGCGCGAAGCCCTCGAGAAACAGCTGTAGCCAGCCAACCGTCCGGCGTGGCCCGTCGGAAGTCATTTTCAAAAACGCCGTGAATCCGTCCCTGGAGGCGCCGGGCTCGGCGTCCTGCCTCGCACGGTTTTGAAAATGACTTCCAACGGACCACGCCACAGAGGCGACGGGGCGACGGTGCCGGGGCGACGGTGCCGGGGCGACGGTGCCGGGGCGACGGTGCCGGGGCGACGGTGCCGGTGTTGGATAAGTGGGGATCTGGGAGAGACCTGCGGCCCAAATCCCCACTTATCCAACACCGGCACCGGTTTGGCTTTGTGACTTGCGTCTCGGCTATGGCTCGCCGGCTCTAGACTTCACATAATGTTTAGGCATCATGGCCTGCCATGGCACGAATCGACGCCTTTTTGAAGCTCGGCCTCGCGCAGGGTTGCTCCGACATCCATCTCGCAGTCGGCGTGCCGCCGATGCTCCGCATGCACGGCGACCTGATGCCGATCAAGTTCCGCGAGGTCGGCGACGCGGAACTCGAGGGCTACATCACCGAGATCCTGAACCAGTCGCAGGTCAGCCGCTTCCAGGAAGGGCACGACCTCGACTTCTCCTACGTTTCCGGCGAAGGCGGACGCTTTCGCGTCAACGTCTACCGCAAGGAGACGGGCATCGGCGCGACCTTCCGCTCGATCCCGAGTGAAATCCCGGGCCTCGACCGCCTCGGCCTGCCGCCCATCATCAAGAAGCTCTGCGACTATCACCAGGGCATGGTGCTCGTCACCGGCTCGACCGGCACCGGCAAGTCGACGACGCTCGCCTCCATGATCGACCTCCTGAACACCTCGCGGCGGGTGAACATCATCAGCCTCGAGGACCCGATCGAGTTCGTGCACAAGAGCAAGAACGCGCAGGTGATCCAGCGCGAGCTCGGCACGCACCTGCCGAGCTTCGCCGAAGGCGTGCGGGCCGCGATGCGCGAGGACCCCGACATCATCCTCGTCGGGGAGCTGCGCGATGCGGACACGATCCGCATGGCGATGACCGCGGCCGAGACGGGTCATCTCGTTTTCGGGACGCTGCACACGACCGGCGCCGTCAAGACGATCGACCGCGTGATCGACGCGCTGCCGATCGAGGAGCGCGAACAGACCAAGAGCTTCCTCGCGCAGAGCCTCATCGCGGTGATCACGCAGATCCTCGTCAAGACCGCCGACGGCCGCGGCCGCAAGGCGATCTGCGAAGTGATGGTGGTGACCAAAGCGATCGCCAAGCTCATCATGACCGACCAGACGCACCAGATCCCGACGCAGCTGCAGACCGGCAAGGACTACGGCATGCAGAACCTCGACCAGGCACTCCTCGCCGCCATCAATGCGAAGGAGATCGACCCCGACTACGCATTTGCGTACGCGAACGACAAGAAGCTGTTCTCGAAATTCGTCACCGACACCTCGATGCTGCCGAAGCTCGATCTCGCCCGCGCTGACGGATCAAGCTGAAGACGCCATGGCGAAGATCGACGAATTCCTCGGCGAGATCCTGCAGAAAAAGGGCTCCGACCTGCATTTTCTCGCGGGCGATCCGCCGCGCATCCGCCTCTTCGGCGACCTGCTGACGCTCCGCCCGGAAAAGCTCGCGCCAGACTTCGTGAAGGACTGTCTCTACGAGATCATGCCGAAGCAGGCCGTGCGCCGCTTCGAATCGAAGGACGGCACCGATTTCGCGCACCACGTACCGGGCATGGCCCGCTTTCGCGTGAACGTCATGCGGCAGCTGAACGGCATGGGCGCCGTGTTTCGGGTCATTCCCTCGACCGCGCTGTCGCTCGACCAGCTCAACATGCCGGAAACCGTGCGCAATCTGTGCCGGGTGAACAGTGGCCTCATTCTCGTGACCGGCAAGACCGGCTCGGGCAAGTCGACGACGCTCGCCGCGATGATCGACGACATCAATACGCGGGAAAAAGGTCACATCATCACGATCGAGGATCCGATCGAATTCGTGCACATGAGAAAGAGCTGCCTCATCAGCCAGCGCGAAGTGGGCGTGCACACTCCGGGATTCTCCTCCGCCCTGCTGTCGGCATTGCGGGAAGACCCGGACGTGGTGCTCGTCGGCGAGTTGCGCGATCTCGAGACCATCAGCATTGCTGTCACCGCCGCCGAGATGGGCATTCTCGTCATGGGCACGCTCCACACGAACGGCGCCGCCCAGACGGTCGACCGCATGGTCAACCAGTTTCCCGCGGACAAGCAGACGCACGTGCGCACCATGTTGTCCACGTCACTGCGCGGCGTCGTTTCGCAGCAGCTCCTGCAGCGGAGCGACAAGCAGGGCCGCGTCGCGGCCCTCGAAGTTCTGGTGAATACGCCCGCCGTCGCGAATCTCATCCGCCAGGGCAAGCTCGACCAGCTCGAGAACACGATGCAGAGCGGCGCCCAGTTCGGCATGCGCACGATGGACATGGCGATCCAGGCCCTGCTCGATGACCGGGTGATCACCGGCAAGATCGCGTATCAGAAGGGCATCAACAAGTCGAAGTTCGAGCCCGTGAAGGACCAGGGCTGAGGCGATTGCTGTAAACTTGCGCGATGCCGCGCAAGCTTTTCGTCACCACGGCCCTGCCCTACGCCAACGGGCCGTTCCACATCGGCCACATCATGGAGTACATCCAGGCCGATATCTGGGTGCGCTTCGAGCGCATGCAGGGCCACGAAGTCCACTTCATCGGCGCGGACGATGCGCACGGCGCGCCCATCATGCTCAAGGCCGAAGCCGAAGGGATCACGCCCGAGGAACTCGTCGGCCGGATCCTTGCCGGCCGCCCGCCGTATCTCGACGGCTTTCATTTGAGCTACGACAACTGGCATTCGACGCACTCGCCGGAGAACGTCGAACTCTCGACCGACGTGTACCGGAAGTTGCACGCCGCCGGCCTCACCTACGTGAAGCCCGTCGAGCAGTTCTTCGATCCGGTGAAGAACATGTTCCTCGCGGACCGCTACATCAAGGGCGAGTGCCCGAACTGCCACGCGAAGGACCAGTACGGCGACGCCTGCGAGAACTGCAGTTCAGTCTATTCGCCGACCGACCTCATCAATCCCTACTCGACGCTCTCCGGCGCAAAGCCGGTGCGCAAGACCTCGGATCACTACTTCTTCAGGCTCTCGGACCGCCAGTGCGTCGAATTCGTGACGTCCTGGCTGAACGAGCCCGGGCGGCTGCAGCCGTCCGTTGCCAACAAGGCGCGCGAGTGGCTTTCGAGCAGCGGCGACCTCAAGCTCGCCGACTGGGACATCTCGCGCGACGCGCCCTATTTCGGCATCCCGATTCCGGATGCGCCGGGAAAGTACTTCTACGTCTGGCTCGATGCGCCGATCGGCTACCTCGCCTCGCTCAAGAACTACTTCGCGACCGGCAAGGCGCGCGCGCGCGGCGAGCAGCGCAGCTTCGAGGAATTCATCGCCGCGGACGACGTCGAGCAGATCCATTTCATCGGCAAGGACATCATCTACTTCCACACGCTCTTCTGGCCGGCGATGCTGAAGTTCGCGGGCCGCAAGACGCCGAAGCACGTGTACGTGCACGGCTTCATCCAGCTCGGCGGCGAAAAGATGTCGAAGTCGCGCGGCACGGGCCTCTCCCCGCTGCGCTATCTGGACGTTGGCCTCAACGCGGAATGGCTGCGCTACTACATCGCAGCCAAGCTCAACGCGAACGTCGAGGACATCGACTTCAATCCGGACGATTTCATCGCCCGCATCAACTCGGACCTCGTCGGCAAGTACGTCAACATCGCGAGCCGTGCGGCGAACTTCATCACGCGCCAGTTCGGCGGCGAGCTCAAATTCGCCGGCGACACGCAGGCACTCGTCCAGTCCGCGATGGCCACCGCGAACGCCGTGCGCGAAAGCTTCGAGGCGCGCGAGTTCGGCAAGGCCATCCGCGACGTCATGGCGACGGCCGACCGCATCAACCAGGAGTTCGATGCCAGGCAGCCCTGGGTACTCGCGAAGGATCCGTCGAAGCACGGCGAACTGCACGAGATCTGCTCGCGCGCCCTGCATGGCTTTCAGCTGCTGACGGTACTGCTGGCGCCGGTGCTGCCGCAGACTGCAGCGCGCGTCGCCCGCGAGTTCTTTGGCCTCGGCCGCGACTTCCTCTGGAAGGATGCCGAGACCTTGCCGGCAAGGATCGCCCCGTACTCGCATCTCATGACCCGCGTCGATCCGAAGCAGGTCGACGCCCTGTTCGAAATGGACGAAGGATCCGCACCGATGAACGCACCGAGCGCCCCGGCGCACGCCGCCGCCAACGCCACGATCTCGATCGACGACTTCCTCAGGATCGACCTCCGGGTCGCGAGGATCGCGAACGCCGAGTTCGTGCCGGCCTCGGAGAAGCTTCTCAAGCTCACGCTCGACCTCGGCACCCTCGGCACGCGCGAAGTCTTCTCGGGCATCAAGCCGGCCTACGATCCCGCGAAGCTCATCGGGCGCCTGGCCGTGGTCGTAGCAAATCTCGCTCCGCGCAAGATGAAGTTCGGCGTCTCGCAGGGCATGGTCCTCTGCGCCAGCGACGACGGCCCCGGCGTCTATCTGCTCGACGTCGATACGGGCGCCGAACCCGGAATGCGGGTGACGTGACGGCGCCGCTACGGAGCCCGGGTCATGAAGCCTGAAATCGCGCGGCAGCTCTTCGAGCTGCTGCGCACCGCAAATCCAAGCCCGGAAACGGAGCTGCGCTACGGCTCGCCGTTCGAACTTCTGGTCGCGGTGGTGCTGTCAGCGCAGGCAACCGACAAGAGCGTGAACCTCGCAACGGCCGGGCTCTTTGCGGTTGCCAACACGCCTGCCGCCATCGTCGAGCTCGGCGTTGCGGGACTCTCCCGATATATCCGCACCATCGGCCTTTTCAACATGAAGGCGAAGAACGTCATCGCCACATCCCGGCTTCTCATGGAGCGTCACGGCGGCGAAGTCCCGCGCGATCGCGAAGCGCTCGAAGCCCTGCCCGGCGTCGGCCGCAAGACCGCCAATGTCATTCTCAACGTCGCCTTCGGCGAAGCGACGATCGCCGTCGATACGCACATCTTCCGGGTGGCCAATCGAACGGGCCTCGCCCGCGGCAAGGACGTCGTGGCGGTCGAAAGGAAGCTCCTGAAGGTCGTGCCGGAGGAATTCCGGCGCCACGCGCACCACTGGCTGATCCTGCACGGGCGGTACGTCTGCAAGGCGCGCAGGCCCGATTGCCCGGTGTGCATCATCCGTGCGCAATGCGGCTACCGCGACAAGACTCAGGCGGTGCGCTGATCCTCGAGCCCGAGTTCCTTCTTCATTGCATCCCGCATCAGGAACTTCTGCGCCTTGCCCGATACCGTCATCGGGAAGTCCTCGACGAACCTGACGTAGCGCGGCACCTTGAAGTGGGCGATGTTCGTGCGGCAGTACTCCTTCAGCTGCTCCTCGCCGAGCACGCACGCCGCCCTGAGCTTCACCCACGCGCAGATTTCCTCGCCGTACTTCGCGTCCGGCACGCCGAAGACCTGCACGGCCTCGATGCCCGGATGGCGATACAGGAACTCCTCGATCTCGCGCGGATAGACGTTTTCGCCGCCCCTGATGATCATGTCCTTCACGCGGCCGACGATGTTGCAGTAGCCTTCCCCGTCGAGCGTTGCCAGGTCTCCGGTATGCATCCAGCCGGCCGCATCGACCGACTCGCGTGTCCTCTCCTCGTCGCCCCAGTAGCCGCGCATCACGCTGTAGCCGCGCGCGCAGAGTTCGCCTGCGGTTCCGCGCGGCACCACACGGCCATCGAGATCGACGATCTTGACCTGGACGTGCGGGTGGACGCGCCCAACGGTCGAGACGCGGCGCTCGAGCGAATCGTCAGTCGCCGTCTGGAAGCTCGCCGGGCTCGTTTCGGTCATCCCGTAGGCGATCGTAACGTCGTGCATGCCCATGTCGCCGATCACGCGCCGCATGACCTCGATAGGACAGGGAGCGCCCGCCATGATCCCCGCGCGCAACGCCGACAGGTTGAAACAGGCGTACTCCGGGTGCGCCAGCATCGCAATGAACATCGTCGGCACGCCGTAGAGCGCCGATCACCATGCCGAAGCAGTGATAGAGCGGAACCGGGATACAGAGCCGGTCTTCCTCGGTGAGCTTCAGCGGCTGCGCGGTGAAGATGCCGTTGTTGACGATATTGAAATGGGTGAGCGTTGCGCCCTTCGGCTGGCCGGTCGTGCCGCTCGTGAACTGGATGTTGACCGGTTCGTCGGGATCGAGCAACCCCGCGAGGCGACGCACGGCCCCTTGTGCTTCGGCGTCCCCGGATCGGGCGAAGTCGGCAAAGCGCAGAAATCCCGCTCGCTGGTCGGGTGCGATGCGGATGAGCGTCAGTAACTGCGGTACCCGGGTCGAGTGGCCGTCCTCGGCCATCAGTTCGTGCAGCATGGCCGAATAGTCCGTTGACTTGAATCGATCCGCGTGCACCAGCGCCCGGCAGCCGACCTTGTTGAGCGCGTATTCGAGCTCCGTGATCCGATACGCCGGATTGATCGTGACGAGGATGAGCCCCGCTTTCGCGGTTGCGAATTGCGTCACGACCCACTCGGCGCAGTTCGGCGCCCAGATGCCGACGCGATCGCCCCGCTCGAGGCCAAGCGCGACGAAGCTCGCAGCGCACCGGCCGGCCGACCGTGATGTAGCGCAACGGGACGGCGGTTGCGCCACTGACGTAGCTCGGGGCTTGCATGGCTTTTTCTCTCTAGCGCTTCGGCAGGTAGAGATCGGTCAGCGTGCCTTCGAATGCCTCGGCCGCCATCGCGACACTTTCCGACAGGGTTGGATGCGGGTGCACGGTGAGCCCGATGTCGGCCGCGTCCGCACCCATCTCGATCGCGAGCGCGATCTCGGCGATGAGGTCACCCGCATTCGGTCCGACGATGCCGCCGCCGACGACGCGATGCATTTCCTTGTCGAACAGCAGCTTCGTGAAGCCCTCATCCCGATTCAGCGTGAGCGAACGGGCGTTCGCGACCCAGGGAAAGATGCCCTTGCCGAGCGCGAGTCCCTGCGCCTGAGCCTCGGTCTCGGTCACGCCGACCCAGGCCACTTCCGGATCCGTGTAGGCGACGGACGGGATGACCCGCGCATCGAACGCGCGCTTCAGGCCCGCCGCAACTTCGGCGGCGACTTTCCCCTCGTGCGACGCCTTGTGCGCGAGCATCGGCTGTCCGACGACATCGCCGATCGCAAAAATGTGCGGCACGCTGGTGCGCTGCTGCTTGTCGACCCGGATGAAGCCGCGCTCGGTGAGTTCGATTCCCGCCTTGTCGGCGCCGATGTTGCGGGCGTTCGGCGCGCGGCCGACGGCGACCAGGATCTTGTCGTAGGTCTCCGGATCCGGCGCCCCGGCGCCTTCGAAGGTCACGCGCAGACCCTGCTTGCGCGCCTCGACGTTGGCGACGCGGGTGCCGAGGAGAATCTGGCGATAGCGCTTCGCGAGCCGCTTCTCGAGCGGGCGCACGAGGTCGCGGTCGCAGCCCGGCATCAGGCCGGGCGTCAACTCGACCACCGACACCTCGACGCCGAGCGCGTCGTACACGCACGCCATTTCAAGGCCGATGATGCCGCCGCCGATCACGAGCAGCCGCTTCGGCAGGTTCTCGATCTCGAGCGCGCTCGTGGAATCGAGAATGCGCGGATCCTCCGGCAATCCCGGCAGGCGCACCGATTCCGAGCCCGAGGCGATGATCGCCTGGCCGAAGCGCACGACCATCTTGCGATCGCCGTCGCGCACCTCGAGGCTGTTCGCGTCGAGGAAGCGCCCCGTCCCGCGGACGACCTCCACCTTGCGCTGCTTGGCGAGCATGTTGAGCCCGCCCGTGAGCTTGCCGACGACCTTGTTCTTCCACTGCCGCAACTTGTCTGCATCGATACGGGGCTTGCCGAAGACAACTCCGCAATCCGCCATCGACTCCGCCTCCTCGATCACGCGCGCCGCATGCAGGAGTGCTTTGGACGGAATGCAGCCGACGTTGAGGCAGACGCCGCCGAGCGTCGGCCAGCGTTCGATCAGCGTGACGCGCAGGCCGAGATCGGCCGCGCGAAATGCCGCGGTATAGCCACCGGGCCCGGCACCGAGGACCACCACGCGATTGCCGACGTCAGCGGGACTGCCCTTGCGCAGGGTCGCCCCCGGCACCTCGGATTCCCCTCGTCTGGCCGGAGGTTCAGCGGCGGAGAGCTGAGGCGGCGGCGCCGGTGACGGCGCCGATTGCGCTACGGCGGGCCTTGGCGACGCCGCGGCTGGCGCGGCAGCGGGGGCGATGGCGGGTCGCTGCGCTTCGCCCTCGACTGCCACGCGCACGATGGCGCTGCCCTTCGAAACGCGATCGCCCTTCCTGACGAGTACCGCGGTGACCTTGCCGGCGACGTCGGACGGCACGTCGAGCGTCGCCTTTTCGGTCTCGAGCGTGACGAGCGGCGTTTCCTTGGCGATGCTGGCACCCGGCTGCACGAGCACGTCGACGACCGGAACATCCTTGAAGTCGCCGAGATCGGGGACGAGGACGTCCCGTTCGCTCACGGAATCGCCTCGGTGAGCGCGCGTGCGTCGCGGAGCGCTTCCGCGAGATACGTGATGAAGCGTGCGCCCATGGCGCCGTCGATGACACGGTGGTCATAGGAAAGCGCGAGCGGCAACATGAGCCGCGGCACGAAACTGCCGTTCTGGTAGACCGGTTTCATCGCCGCGCGCGCGACCCCGAGGATCGCGACTTCGGGCGCGTTGATGATCGGCGTGAACGCCGTGCCCCCGATGCCGCCGAGGCTCGACACGGTGAACACCGCGCCCTGCATTTGCGTCGGCGCAAGCTTGCCGTTGCGCGCTTTTTCCGACAGTGCGCCGAGCTCCCGCGCGATCTCGTAGACGTCCTTGCGGTTGGCGTCGCGGATCACGGGAACGACCAGCCCGTTCGGCGTGTCGGCCGCAAAACCCAGGTGCACGTATTTCTTGAAGATGAGGTTCTCGCCAGAGGCGTCGAGCGAGCTTGCGAACTGTGGATATTCCGCGAGCGCGCGCACGCAGGCCTTCAGCACGAAGGCGAGCGGCGTCAGCTTGATGCCTTCGAGCACCGCCTTGCCCTTCAGCTGGTTGCGCAGCGCTTCGAGGTCGGTGATGTCGGCTTCGTCGAATTGCGTGACGTGCGGGACATTGACCCAGCTCGCGTGCAGGCGCGGCCCCGAGATTCTCTGGATGCGCCCGAGCGGCTTGACGTCGATCGGTCCGAATTTCCCGAAGTCGACGGTCGGCACTCTCGGCAATGCCGCGGCGGGAGCCGCAGCGGCGGCGCGCTCGCCAGTCATCACGCCTTTGACGAATGCCCTGACGTCCTCGGGGGTGACGCGGCCCTTGATGCCGCTGCCCTTCACGCGCGCAAGATCCACGCCCAGTTCGCGCGCGAACAGGCGCACCGAAGGACTCGCGTGCGACTTCGCGAAGCCAACCTCGTCGAGCACCGCCGGCGCCGCCGTGCTGGACGGCAAGACCTGCGTTTCGGTGAAAGCCGAGGGCGCAGGTGCCGGCGCCGCGGGCGGCGGAGCTGCCTTGGCCGGAGCCGGCGCGGAAACTGGTGCCGGGGCGGGAGCAGGCGTGTGCGGTTGAGTCGTGGATTCGGCCGGCGATTTGCGCAGCGCCGGCTGGCGCACCGTCGGTTCGCTTCCGGTTTCGACGACGGGAGCCGGTGCGGGCGGCGCGGGCGCGCGCTCGGTCGTGACAATTTCGGCGATCGGAGCGCCTTGGGACACCTTGTCGCCCTTGCGCAGGCGCAGCGCGACGATCGTGCCCGCGGCGGTTGACGGCACATCCATCGTCGCTTTCTCGGTTTCGAGCGTGACGAGCGGCGTCTCGAGGGCGACGACGTCGCCGACTTTCACGAGTACGTCGACCACCGGGACGTTCTTGAAGTCGCCGATGTCGGGAACAACGATGACTATGGGTTCGGGCACGCGGCGGTCCGACGTTTCAGACGGTCAGCGGATTCGGTTTCTGCGGATCGAGGCCGAAGTCCGCAATGGCCTTCGCGACCGTCGCGACATCGATCTTGCCGTCGTCCGCGAGCGCCTTGAGCGCCGCGACCACGATGTACTGCCGGTCGACCTCGAAAAACCTGCGCAGCGCCGCCCGCGAATCGCTGCGGCCGTAACCGTCCGTGCCGAGAACGATATAGCGGCCCGGCACCCACTGCCGGATCTGGTCGGGCACCGTCTTCATGTAGTCGGTGGCGGCGATGAAAGGGCCCGAGCGTTCGGCGAAACACTGGTCGACGTAGGTCTGCCGGGCGGGCGATTTCGGATGCATCATGTTCCAGCGCTCGGCGTCGAGCGCATTGCGCCTGAGCTCGCTGAAGCTCGTGACCGAAAAAACGTCCGCCGGCACGCTGTAGTTCTTTTCGAGGATCTCGGCGGCGGCGAGCACTTCGCGCAGGATCGTTCCCGACCCCATGAGCGTGACGCGCACCTTGCCGCGGCCGCCGATCTGCAGGAGATACATGCCGGAGAGGATGCCCTGCTCGACCCCCGTGGGCATCGCGGGCTGCACGTAGTTCTCGTTCATGCAGGTGATGTAGTAGAAGACGCCTTCCTGGCGGACGTACATGCGCTCGAGGCCTGCATGCACGATCACCGCGAGCTCGTACCCGAAGGCCGGGTCGTATGCGACGCAGTTCGGCACCGTCGTCGCGACCAGCTGGCTGTGTCCGTCCTGGTGCTGCAGGCCCTCGCCCGCGAGTGTCGTGCGGCCCGCGGTGCCACCGATGAGAAAGCCGCGCGCCTGGCTGTCGCCCGCCGCCCAGATGAAATCGCCGACGCGCTGGAAGCCGAACATCGAGTAGTAGATGTAGAACGGCACCATGTTGACGTTGTGGTTGGCGTACGCGGTACCCGCCGCGAGCCAGGAACAGAGCGAGCCTGCCTCGTTGATGCCCTCCTCGAGGATCTGGCCCTTCTTGTCCTCGCGGTAGTACATGAGCTGGTCCGCATCCTGCGGCGTGTAGAGCTGCCCGACCGCCGAATAGATGCCGACCTGGCGGAACATGCCCTCCATGCCGAAGGTGCGGGCCTCGTCCGGCACGATCGGCACGATATACGGGCCGATGCTCTTGTCCTTGATGAGCACGGACAGGATCCTGACGAGCGCCATCGTCGTCGAGATCTCGCGATCGCCGCTGCCGTCGAGCAACGCCTGCAGCGACTGCAGCGCCGGCACGACCAGCGGCGCCGCGACATCGCGGCGCGCGGGCAGGTAGCCGCCGAAGCTCGACCGATGTTCCTGCAGGTAGCGCATCTCTTCGCTGTCGGCGGCGGGCTTGCGAAACAGGAGCCCCTTCATGTCCTCGTCGCTGATCGGGATATTGAAGCGGTCGCGAAACGCGGTGAGCGCCTCCTCGTCGACCTTCTTCTGCTGGTGGGTGATGTTCTGGCCCTCACCCGCCTTGCCCATGCCGTAGCCCTTGACGGTCTTGGCGAGAATGACGGTGGGTCCGCCCTTGTGCGCGACCGCCGCGGCGTACGCGGCGTAAACCTTCTTCGGATCGTGGCCGCCGCGATTCAGCCGCCAGATCTCCTCGTCAGACATGTTGGCGACCATCGCCTTCAGCTCGGGATACTTCCCGAAGAAGTTCTCGCGGGTATACGCGCCGCCCTTCTGCTTGAAATTCTGGTATTCGCCGTCGACGCATTCCTCCATCACCCGGCGCAGCAGGCCCTTGGTGTCCTTGGCGAGGAGCGGATCCCACCGTGAGCCCCAGAGGACCTTGATGACGTTCCAGCCGGCGCCGAGGAAGGCCGCCTCGAGCTCCTGGATGATCTTGCCGTTGCCGCGGACCGGTCCGTCGAGCCGCTGCAGGTTGCAGTTGATGACGAACACCAGATTGTCGAGGTGCTCGCGCACCGGCATCGTGATGGCCCCCATCGACTCCGGCTCGTCCATCTCGCCGTCGCCGAGGAACGCCCAGATCTTGCGATCCGAGGCCTTGATGATCCCGCGGTTCTCGAGGTAGCGCGTGAAGCGCGCCTGGAAGATCGCCGCCATCGGCCCGAGACCCATGGAAACGGTCGGGAACTGCCAGAACTGCGGCATCAGCCAGGGGTGCGGGTAGGACGACAAGCCGTTGCCGCCGACCTCCTGGCGGAAATGACGGAGTTGCGCATCGCTTAACCGCCCTTCGAGGTAGGCGCGCGCATAGATGCCGGGCGAGGAATGGCCCTGCATGTAGATGAGGTCGCCCGGGTGCTTGTCGGAAGGCGCCCGCCAGAAGTGATTGAAACCGACCTCGTAGAGCGTCGCCGAGGAAGCATAGGTCGAGATATGGCCGCCGAACTCGGAGCTCTGGCGATTCGCCTGCACGACCATCGCGAGCGCGTTCCAGCGGATGTAGGCCTCGAGCCGGCGCTCGAGCGCCCGGTTGCCCGGATATTCCGGCTCCTGGCCCGGTGCGATCGTATTGACGTAGGCCGTATTCGGCCGGAACGGCAGGTAGGCACCGGAGCGGCGTGTCTGATCGATCAGCCGCTCGAGCAGGTAGTGCGCGCGCTCGGGGCCATGCAACTTCAGAACGGAATTGATCGACTCGATCCACTCCTGGGTCTCGAGCGGATCGGTGTCGTCTAGCTTCTGGATGTCGGACATGCGGATATAAACAGGGAGTTGCGCCTGTATGATCGGGGTTTCAAAATTTTGGGTCAAGCAACATGGCCGCGTCTCGTTTCGCCCTGGATCTGCCCGCAGCGCCGCCGTTGCGCACCGTCAACGTCGGCAAAGCGATGACCGCGCGCGATCTTGCGCGCCTCGATGCGGTCGTCGTGCTCGGTGTGCGCGGGGCGCGCATGCAATGGCCGGCGCTGCCTTTCGCCCGCGCCGTGCGCCGATCGCTCACGCGCCGCCGACTGGAGCCTTGCGGCGTCCGGTCCGTCCACCTGCCAGGGCGCGCAGCAACGCTTTGCGTCTATGCGGCCGCCAAGACCGACGGGAGCATGTTCGAGCGCCTGCAGATCGCTGGACGCATGGCCCGCGCGCTCGATGAAACGGCGCCCGCCCGCATTGGCATCATGACGCTGGAGCGCGACGAGGCCGCCGCCGCGCGCAATCTCGAGGCCGCTGTCGCGGCACTCTCTGCCCGCGCCTATCGCCTGCCCCGATTCAAGTCGCGGGGCGACTCCGCCGCCGAGCGCGTGGAACTGCGCGTCTTCGGCCGCCATACGCTCGATCTCGAGCGCCTCGCGGCGGAAGCCCGCGGTAACGGCATCGCGCGCTGGCTGACGGCACTGCCTGCGAATGTGCTGACGCCCGCGAGCTACCGCCGCGGCGTCGCCAAGCTCGCGCGGGCGCACGGCTGGCGGATGCGGTTTCTCGGCCGGTCCGCACTCGAGCGGCTGGGCGCGGGCGCATTCCTCGCCGTAACACAGGCGCACGACGCGGAGGGCGGCATCGTTCACCTGCGGTACCGTCCGAAGAGGGCGCGCCGGGTGCCGGTCGTCGCGCTGGTCGGCAAGGGTGTCTGTTTCGATACCGGCGGCATCAACCTGAAGCCGCATCGCTCGATGCTCGACATGCACACCGACATGGGCGGCAGTGCGGTGGCGCTTGCGGTCCTCGAAGCGCTCACGACCCTCAGGTTTCCGTTCGGGGTCGATGCGTGGCTGGCGCTTGCGGAAAACCAGATCGGGCCGAAAGCCTACAAGCCGCAGGACGTCGTGCGCGCGGCCAACGGGACCACCATCCAGGTCATCCACTCCGATGCGGAAGGACGCATGCTGCTGGCGGATACGCTCGCGCTCGCGGCGCGCGAGCGACCGCGGATGATCCTCGACTTTGCGACGTTGACCGGCGCCTGCGTCACGGCGCTGAGCGAACGCTACGCCGGCGTATTCACGAACCGGCCGGCACTCAGGGCAACGCTCGAAGCTGCGGGCGCGGCAAGCGGAGAGCGCGTCTGGGCCTTCCCGATGGATGAGGACTTCGATTCCGATCTCGAGAGCCGGGTCGCGGACGTGCTGCAGTGTGCGGTCGATGCCCGGGCCGACCATATCCTCGCGGCCCGCTTTCTCAAGCGGTTCGTGCCGGACGAGATCGCGTGGGCGCACGTCGACCTCGCGCCGAGCGAACGCAAAGGCGGCCTCGGCCACGTCACCACCGACATCACCGGTTTCGGCGTGCGCTACGCGCTCAACCTGCTCCTCGACAGCGGGGTCCTCGCCGACCTTCGGTAGCCCGCGGCCGCCATCCGGTACACTGGCGTGCATGGCCGACACGCTCACCCTGCGCCGTCCCGACGACTGGCATCTGCACCTGCGCGACGGCGCCGAGCTGCGCTCGGTGCTGCGCTTTACCGCGGAACGCTTCGCCCGCGCCATCGTCATGCCGAACCTGACGCCGCCCGTCACGACCGTCGCGCAGGCGGCGGCTTACCGCAAGCGCATCCTGGAGGCACTCGGGCCCGGCGCGAAGTTCGAGCCGCTCATGACCCTCTACCTGACCGACGTGACTCCCGCGCGCGAGATCGAGGCGGCGCGGACGAGCGGCTTCATCGGCGGGGTGAAACTCTATCCGGCCGGCGCCACGACGTTCTCCGAAGCCGGGGTTACCCGCATCGAGCATTGTTTCGAGGCCCTCGAAAGCCTGCAGCAAAGTGGCCTGCCGTTGCTGGTCCACGGCGAGGTCACCGATCCCGCGGTCGACGTCTTCGACCGCGAGGCACGCTTCATCGATGCGGTGCTGGTGCCGCTGATCCAGCGCTTCCCGCGGCTCAGGATCGTCTTCGAGCACGTCACGACCCGCGCCGCGGTCGAATTCGTGAACACGGCGCACGCGGGCATCGGCGCCACGCTGACTCCCCAGCACCTCATCGAGAACCGCAACGCCATCTTCCGCGGCGGCCTGCGCCCCCACTACTACTGCCTGCCGGTGCTCAAGCGCGAATCCGACCGCCAGGCGCTCGTCGCGGCGGCGCTCAGCGGCAATCCGAAATTCTTTCTCGGTACGGACAGCGCGCCGCACGCGCGCAATGCGAAGGAGTCGGCCTGCGGTTGCGCCGGCATGTTCACGGCGCACGCCGCGATCGAGCTGTATGCGGAAGTCTTCGATGCGGCGGGTAAGCTCGGCCGCCTCGAGGGATTTGCGAGCGAATTCGGCGCGCAATTCTACGGCCGGCCGAAGAACGAAGAGCGCATCACGCTCGAACGGCGCGAGTGGCGGGCGCCGGAACGCATTGCCTTTGGAGCGAATGAACTCGTGCCCTATCGCGCCGGCCAGGCGATCGCATGGAGCCTCGCCGATGCGACGGTGACAAGCCGTGGATGAATCCGCCGCAGCGGGCATGGCCCGGCGCTTTCGCGGCTTCCTGCCGGTCGTCGTCGACGTCGAGACCGGCGGATTCAATCCGGCGACCGACGCCCTGCTCGAAATCGCGGCCGTGCTCATCGACATGTCGCCGGCCGGCGAGATCAAGCGCGGGGAAACCTACCGCTTTCACGTAACGCCATTCGCGGGATCGAACATCGAACCGGCCGCGCTCGCCGTGAACGGCATCGTTCCCGATCATCCCCTGCGGCCGGCAATCGACGAGCGCGACGCCCTGCAGCGGATCTTCCGCGAGGTGCGCCGGGCGGTTCGCGAAAGCGGCTGCACGCGCGCGGTGCTGGTCGGTCACAACGCCTTCTTCGATCTCAATTTCCTGAATGCCGCCGTCGCCCGCGCCGAGGTCAAGCGCAATCCCTTCCATCCATTCTCGAGTTTCGACACGGCGACGCTCGCGGGCGTCGCTTTCGGGCAAACGGTGCTGGCAAGGGCGGTCCAGTGCGCGGGGATCGAGTGGGACCCGTCCAGCGCCCATTCGGCGGCTTACGACGCCGAGCGCACGGCCGACCTCTTCTGTCGCATCTGCAATGAATTTCGCCCGCTCTACGAGCGCGCGCTGAGTACGGGAATTGCGGACGCGCCGGCCGACAGTGCCGACGCCGAGGGCAATTCAGGCCGCGACCGCACCGGCTTCGGCGAGTAGCTTCTTCAGCTCGCCGCTGCGGAACATCTCGAGCGTGATGTCGCTGCCGCCGACGAGCTCTCCGCCGACGTAAAGCTGCGGGTACGTGGGCCAGTTCGAATGCGCCTTCAGCGCTTCGCGCAGTTCCGGGTCTTCGAGGATATTGACGGTATTGAAGGCCGCGCCGCACTTGCGCAGCGCCGCCACCGCCTGCGCCGAAAAGCCACACTGCGGGAAATCCGGCGTACCCTTCATGAAGAGCACGACCGGCGCGCTGGTCAATTCCTGCTTGATTCTCTCGGCAACGTCCACGGGTCCATACCTCCAAACCGGGCGCGGGATTGTACACAAGCTGCGCGCATCAGGCGCCGGGACGCTCCGCTGCGGCCCTGCGGCGCGCGGCCGCTTCCAGCACCACCCGTTTCTGGTCCGGTGTCAGGGACAGCCAGGCGGCGATTTCGCCCAAATGGCGGAAGCAGCCGATGCAGACCTCGTCGGGACCGAGGGTGCAGACACGGATGCAAGGGGACTCGAGCAGGGTTGTCATGCTAGGTGCTTGATGAGCATGGGATTCTAACCTATTCTCGCGGGCGGCCCTGATGCTTGGGGCAGAAGAAAAACACGCAAGAGGTAGGCGGTATGAATCCATTCACCAGCGTTCGCAACGCCTTGATCACGGCGTTCATTCTCGTCGGCGTCGTCTCCTTTGTCCTGTCGCAGGCCCTCGGCAGCACGGCCGGCTTCCAGCACACGATCGCAGTGCGTTGGCTGCACATCGCCTCCGGCGTCATGTGGATCGGCCTCCTCTACTATTTCAATGTCGTGCAGACCCCGGGCATGGCGGATGCCGCGGCGGACAAGGGCGGACCCGGCGGCGCGGGCGTCAACAAGTACATCGCCCCGCGCGCGCTCTGGTGGTTCCGCTGGGCGGCGGTCCTCACCTGGCTGACGGGCGTTTACTACATCGAGACGTTCTATGGATCCGGCGCGATCCTGAAGGTGCTCGGATTGCAGCAGGGGTTCCTCGTGATCGGCACCGGCGCCTGGCTCGGCACCATCATGCTGTTCAATGTCTGGGTGCTCATCTGGCCGAACCAGAAAAAAATCCTGGGGCTCAAGCCTGCCACGGATGAAGAGAAGGCCAAGGCGCGCAAGGTCGCGCTCTACGCCTCGCGCACGAACTTCATCCTGTCGCTGCCGATGCTCCTGTGCATGATGGGCCAGATGCACGGACTGCCGTTCTGAGCGAACGCGCCCCGGCACTTCCGCAGGATCTGAGGGCGCAGGTCGAACGCGCCCTCGCGGAAGATGTCGGGAGCGGCGACCTGACGGCGGACCTCGTTCCACCCGCGACGCGCGCTGTCGCACAGGTCATCACGCGGGAGCCCGCGGTCCTCTGCGGGGGCCCGTGGTTCGAGGAGGTCTTTCGTCAGCTCGACAACGGCATCCGCGTCGACTGGCTGGCCGCCGAAGGCGCGAACCTGCGGACGGATGACCTGCTGTGCCGCGTTTCCGGCGCCGCGCGCCCGATCCTCACCGGCGAGCGCACGGCGCTCAACTTCCTGCAAACGCTCTCGGCCACAGCGACCGCCGCGCGCCGGTTCGTCGACGCCGTGGCCGGTACCGGCTGCCGGATTCTGGATACGCGCAAGACCCTGCCCGGCCTGCGGGCGGCGCAGAAGTACGCGGTCGCCTGCGCAGGTGCCGAGAATCATCGGCTCGGCCTCTACGACGCCATCCTCGTCAAGGAAAACCACATCGTCGCGGCAGGTTCGATCGCGGCCGCGGTCAATGCCGCGCGCCAGGGCGGCCGGACCGTCAAGGTCGAAGTGGAAGTCGAAACCCTCAAGGAACTCGAGGAGGCCGTGGTCGCGGGCGCGGATATGGCGCTGCTCGACGAATTCACAAATGCGGACCTGGTGAAGGCCGTCGAGCTCAACCGCGCGCGTGGCCGTCCGCTCCTGCTCGAGGCCTCCGGCGGCGTGAGCCTCGACAATGCCCGCGACATCGCGCTCACCGGCGTCGACTACATTTCCGTCGGCGGCATCACCAAGCACATCCAGGCCGTCGACCTCTCGATGCGATTCAGCCTGCTGCCGAAGTCGTGAAAGGCCGGACGGTCGCGATCCTCGAGAGCCGCGTCGGCGAACATCTGGCCGATCTCATCCGCAAGCGCGGCGCCACGGTGCTGCATGCGCCGGCACTCGCGGAAGTGCCGGACGTCGATCCGCAGGCGATCCAGGCGCTCATCGGCGAGCTGCGCGAACGGCCGGTGCGGCTCGCCATTTTCCAGACCGGCGTGGGAACGCGGGCGCTCTTTGCGACGACGGATGCGCTGCGGCTGACAGGCGAACTGCTCGCGTTGCTCGCCGCGACCCGGGTTGCCGCGCGAGGACCCAAGCCGACGGGCGTGCTGACGTCACGCAAGGTGCGCATCGATTTCAGCGCCGACGATCCCTACACGACGCGGGAAGTGCTCGAGGCCATCGCAGCGCTCGACCTCAAGGGCCAGCGCGTGCTCGTGCAGCGCTATGGCGATGCGAACTCCGATCTCAACGACGCCCTGCTCGGCCGGGGGGCCGACGTCGTCGAAGTCACGACCTACCGGTGGGCCATACCGGCCGACACGGCGCCGCTCGAGCACCTGATCGAGGAACTCGCGGGCCGCGGGGTTGACGCCGTGGTTGTGACGAGCGCCTCGCAGATCTTCAATCTGGCGCAAGTGGCGCGCCGCGCCGGACGCGAAAGCGAACTCGTGGCCGGCCTCAAGCACACGTTCGTCGCCTCGGTCGGGCCAGTGGCATCGCGCGCGATCAGGGGACTCGGCGTCGAACCCGCCTTCGAGGCGAGCCCACCCAAGCTCGGCCCGCTGATCGCAGGCCTTGAGGACGCGTTGACCGGTGCCGGTGTTGGATAACTGGGGATTTGGGTCGCGATGCTCTCCCAAATCCCCAGTTATCCAACACCGGCACCAACTATGACGCTCCGCTAAGCGTTGACGGCCTTGAGGACGCGCTGCGGCTGGGCGACGCCGTAGCCCTGGGCGTAGTCGACGCCGAGACTTCTCAGCATGTCGATGATCTCGGTCGTCTCCGCCCACTCGGCAATTGTCTTCTTGCCAGTCAGGTGCCCGATCTCGTTGATCGAGCGCACCATCTCGCGGTCGATCGGATCGTGCAGGATCTCGCGCACGAAGCTGCCGTCGATCTTCAGGAAATCGACCGGGAAGTGCTTGAGGTAACCGAACGACGAGAGGCCGGTGCCGAAGTCATCGAGCGCGAACTTGCAGCCGAGTTCCTTCAGCGCCTGGATGAAGCGGTTCGCCTGCGAAAAGCTCGCGACGGCCGCGGTTTCCGTGATCTCGAAGCAGATCTTGCTCGCGTCGAGACCGCTGCGGTGGAACTGATCGATGACGAAGGGCAGGAATTTGTCATCGCCGAGGCTCTGGCCTGAAAGGTTGATCGAGCAAAGCGCGAGCTTCTCGCGCTCGTCCGCTTCGGAGACGAGCCAGCGGAAGGCGTTCTCGATCACCCAGCGGTCGATGTTCGGCGTGATGCCGTAGCGCTCGGCTGCCGCGATGAAATTGTCGGGCGAGACGATCTTGCCCTGCTCGTCCCGCATGCGCAGGAGCAGTTCATAGTGCGCACCCGTCTCGGGACCCTGCAGCGGCAGGATCGGCATGCGGAAGAGCTCGAAGCGGTGTTCTTCGAGCGCATTGTTGATGCGCGCGGCCCACTGCATCTCGCGCCGGCGGCGCATCAGGTCGATGTCGTTCTCTTCGAAGCTATGCACGCGGTTGCGGCCCGATTCCTTGGCGGCGCCGCAGGCGCTGTCCGCGGCCGAGAGAACGGACGCGACGTCTTCGTTGTCGGCGGTGATCGGCACGACGCCGACGCTCGCACCGAGCCGGAATGTGCGGTCTTCCCAGGAGAAGCGGAAATTGCGCACGGCCTCGCGCAGCGTCTCAGCCGTATGCATCGCCTCTTCCAGCGAGCAGGCTTCGAGCAGGACGCCGAATTCGTCGCCGCCGAGACGCGCGAGCGTGTCGCGCCAGCGGATCTTGGCCTTCAGCAACGCTCCGACCTGGCCGAGCAGCGCGTCACCCGCGCTGTGGCCGCAAGTGTCGTTGATGATCTTGAACTGATCGATGTCGAGGTAGCACAGCGCGTACGAGGTTTCCCTCGCCTTGGCACTCTTCAGTGCACGGTCGAGACGGTTCTCGAACTCGCGCCGGTTGACGAGGCCGGTGAGCACGTCGTGGCTGGCGTGATACGAGAGACGGCGATTGAGTTCCCGCGCTTCGCTCACGTCATGGAACACCAGCACGCCGCCGCCGACCGCTCCCGTGCCGTCGCGAATCGGGGACGCCGTGCTTTCGACATAGAGTTCGTTGCCGTCACGGCGGATGAGCAGCATCGGCCGGACCGACTTGATCGAGCGCGTGCGGCGGATCGCGACGGACAGCGGATTTTCGAGCGGCTCGCAGGTCTCCTCGTGGAAGGCGCGGAAGATCTCGTCGATCGGCCGCCCCTGGGAGTCCTCCAGCCGCCAGCCCGTGAGCTCTTCGGCCACCGGGTTGATGTACTCGATGTTCGAGCGCGCGTCGGTCGTGATGACGCCATCGCCGATCGATTGCAGGGTGATCTGGGCGCTCTCCTTCTCGCGAAAGAGCGCCTCCTCGTAGAGCTTGCGCTCCGTGATGTCGAGCTCGACGCAGACGATGCGCCTGAGGCGCCCGCCTGCCTCGACCCGAGCCTTCGCGCGGCTCACCACCCAGCGCCATTCGCCGTCGCGGTGCTTCAGGCGATGCACGCTCTCGAACAGCGGCGTCTTGCCGACCGCGTGATCGCGCATGGTCGATTGCACGCGGGCAAGGTCGTCCGGATGCACGAGCTGGCGCCAGTCGGGCGAATCGTTGAGCTCATCCTGCGCGTAACCGAGCATCGCCTTCCAGCGCGGCGAGAAATAAACCGTGTTGAGGTCGGCGTCGAAGTCCCAGAGCCCGTCGTTGGCACCCGCGAGCGCGAGATCGTGGCGCTCCTGCATGTATTCGAGGTGCTCGCGCATGCGGATGCGCTCGAAACCGGTGGCGAGGCTCGTGCCGACGAGCTTCAGCAGCAGGTGCTGGCTGACGTCCCAGCCGTCGCGCGGACGGGCGGACGCGAGCCCGACGAAGCCCGCGACCTTGCCCGCGACGGCGAAGCCGATCAGCAGGAGCGATGCGATCTTCAGCTGCGCGAAGCGCAGAGCCTCGGCGCCCTGCTCGAGCTTCGGATTGCTGGTGTCGCGGATCTCGAGGATGCGCACGTGACCGAGCCGCGCGGCAAGCCATGGCATCGATTCGAGGGTCTCGGACTTGAGCACTTCGGGCGTGCACTGGGCGAACATGCCCTTCGACACGGTGATGCTCGCGATGCGCGTGCCGTCTTCGGTGAGCTGCGCCAGGAAAACCGCATCGGTCGCGGTCGCGGTCCTCAGGTCCTCGAGATTCTGGGCGATGCACGAGGTCATGTTCTCGCGCGTCATGCACTGGAATTCGACGGCGATCTTGGTGCAGGTGACGTCGAGGCCAAACGTCGGGCGCGAAGCGGAAGGAGTCCAGACCTTGGGCGAGAGAATGTCGGAGGCGGTCAGGTCGGCAGCAGTCTTGTCGACGACGGGGTCCTCCTTCTCGGTGGCCATCGGTTGTGGCACCTCTAACTGTGGCGGCAGGTTGCGCTGCATTCTGGCACAACTCTCAAGGAAAACAAGGTAAGCAACTGTATTTAAAGCGCCTCATGCATTCCCCGAACCGGCTGTCAGCGTCCGCCCACACCGACTATCGGAACACGGCGACTGCCTCGCAGCGCATGTTCCACATCACACTTGTCGCCGCTACCCGACGATTTCCGGCGTCAACGGGCAACCAATTGCGGCGTTCCAAGGCCCCGTCACGTTTTTGCAGCGGAGGCTAGAGGGCCATGATTACTTTCATTCAACAGAAGCTGGCGCCGGTGCGCCGGTTGGTAGCGTTCCTTTGCACGGCATTCGTCCTGAGCCTCGCGGCATGCGGTGGTGGCGGGTCGGGCGACAGCGCAGGCACGATGGGGCCGAGCGGCTGTAGCAGTTCGAACTGCGGCGATGTCTATGTCGGACTCACCGACGCGGACGGCGATTTCCTCACCTACACGGTGGACGTGCTGTCCCTGTCCCTCAAGAAGGCCAACGGCGCGAGCGTCGAAACCGTGCCGGCCGCCCCGCGCGTCGATTTCGCGCAGCTCGTTGACCTCACGGAATTCCTGAGCTCGGCGACGGTCCCGAACGGCGACTACGTGGAAGGCAGCATTCGTCTCGACTACACGAATGCCGATATCCAGGTGGACGTGGCCGGCACGCCAACGCCCGCCCGCGTCGTCGATGACGCCGGCAACCCCGTGGGCGTCGTCGACCTGGCGATCAAGCTCGACAACCGCAACCACCTGGTCATCGCGCCCGGCCGGCCGCGCTTCATCGAGCTCGACTTCGATCTCGCGGCCTCCAACACCGTCGGCGACCTGACGCAGTCCCCGGTGCCCGTGACCTTGCGGCCCTTTGTGGTCGCCTCGGTGGAGCCCGTCGCCAGCAAGGAGATCCGCGTCCGCGGTCCGCTGGTCAGTGCCGACACGACCGCGAACAGCTACGTCGTGGATATCCGCCCGTTTTACCGCCCGTCGGGCAACTTCGGCCGCGTGACGGTGCACACGAACGATCAGACCATGTGGGAAATCGACGGCGTCCCGCAATCGGGCGCTGCCGGCCTTGCGGCGCTCGCCGCGGAGCCCGCGGGCACGCCGACAGCGGCCTTCGGCACCTTCACGACGGCGGACCGGACCTTCACGGCGACGCGCGTCAACGCCGGAACGAGCGTCGAAAGCGCCCAGTTCGACGCGATCTCGGGCAGCGTCACCGCCCGCTCGGGGGACACGCTCACCGTCCGCGGCGTCACACTGGATCGGCGCGACGGGTCCGTGAAATTCCTGCGGGGCGATGCGACCGTTGAAATCGGCGCGAATACCAAGGTCACGGCCGAGGGCGGCCACGACATGCTGGCCATCGACACGATTTCGGTCGGCCAGCGCATCCGCGCTTTCGGTGTCGCCTCGGTCGAAGACAGCTCGGGCGACGTCACCATCGACGCGACGGCCGGCCGTGTGCGTCTGCGGTTCACGAACCTCATCGGGCTCGTGAAGAGCGCGAACCCCGGCAACCTGACGCTCGATGTGCAGGCGTTCGACGGTCACCGCGCCTCGATCTTCGACTTCACCGGCACCGGCGCAAGCGCCGCGACCGACGCCGAGGCGGACAACTACGAGATCGCCACCGGCAACCTGAATCTCGACCTGTTCACACCCGGAAGCCCGGCGCGTGCCTTCGGCTTCGTCACGCCGTTCGGCATGGCGCCGCCGGATTTCACCGGCCGGACCGTCGTCGACTTCCAGGAAGTGCCTTCGCTCCTCGGGGTCGGCTGGCTGCCGGGCGGCACGTCCGCGCCGTTTTCCAGCATGAGCCCGACGGGACTCGTGATCGACGCGCAGAATCCCGCGCTTGGCATGCGCCATCACATCGTGCTGGCGTTCCACGCGATCGACATCACGACGCTCGCGACGCCGGTGACACTCATGCCGGACGCGGCGAAGCCCGCCCTGTTCGCGATCGCCAAGCCGCATGAGGTCGAGGTGTTCGGCGAGTTCGGCGATTTCGTCGCCGCCCTGACAACGGAACTCGCGACCGCCAACGCCGTTGGCCTGAGCGCAAGCGGCCATTTCGACGCGGCGACCGGCAACTACACGACGAACCGCGTGCTGATCACGCTCAAGCCGAACAACTAGCGCTCATAGGGACCAAGGGCCCGCGTCGTGCTAGCGATGACGCGGGCCTTTTTTCATGGCTGCGGCCGATAAAGCAGCGCCGATTCCTTGCCGAGTGCCGCGCAGTGCGCGTCGGCCGGCGCCGTCACCCAGGACCAGCCGACGCCGGCCGAAAAACCGGCGAACACGGTCGACGCGGCGCCGGTGAAACACTGCGCCCGCTGCTTTTCGTTCACGAGCACGGCCCGGGCGGCGCGGTCGTTCAACCAGCGCGCGGCGTCGTAGCTTTCCTGCGGGCCTTCGCGCCAGCGGCGATGGCCGAAATTGACCATCGGCCGGTCGAGGTAGAGGAGGAACTGCTCCTTGTAAGCGACCATGCCGAGTTCATGGTCCGGCGGCGCCTTGGCAAGCGCCGCGGCCACGAAGTCGCCGCCCGAACGCACGCCATTCAGCGCCGGCGCCACCACCCAGCCCATGAAAAGCCAAAGCGATCCCAGGCAGAACGCCAGCGCGACCAGACCGGCTCGCGGCCGCCAGGCAGCGGCAGCGATGAATGCCACGACGGCGAGTGACAACATGACCGACCACGGGATCGGGCCCGCGTCGTCGGCGATCCCGGCAGCCTTGTCGGGCGCCCAGCGCGTGACGTAGAGGTAGGCCGCGGCCGCGGCTACACCGATCAGGACACTGAGGATCCAGCCCGCCCACTGCAGAGTGCGTCGTGACCAGAGATCCCGCAGGTACGGCGCCGAGGCGATCACGAGCGCGGGTATGGCGGGCACGATATAGACGCCGCGCTTGCCCGGGCTGAGGCTGAAGAAGACGACGACGAGGATGGCCCAGCTGAGCGGGAGCCATACGCGCGACTCGCGACTCGTCGAGGCCGTCCGCCAATGCGGCACGAGCCAGATGAGGAAGAGCGACACCGGCAGCCACAGCACCGGGATCACCTCGAGGACATAGAAATAGAAGGGTTGCACGTGATGCCAGGACTCGGCATAGCGCGTGACCGTCTGCTGGAAAAGAATCTCGTTCCGATAGGCGACGAGCGCGGGATCGCCGCTTGCGTCCACCGCGAGGAGCATCGGTACGAGCCACAGGGCAATGGCCGCGAACATCGTGAGAGGAGCAATCGCCCATCGCCAGCCGCCCCGCTCCACCGCAGGCAAGCTCCAGCCACGCCAGCGCATGAGCGCGTACGGCAGCAGCGCGAGCAGTGCGAGAAATCCGACGCCCTTGGTGATCACGCCAAGCCCGGCCGCGAAGCCCGCGATCGCGTACCAGGACCAGCTCGTCTTCACGAGCAGATGTCGCAGCAAGCCGTACAGCGACAGTGCGATGAAGGCCGTCACCGTCATGTCGATCTGCGCGGCGCGCGCTTGCCAGGCGAACGCGACCGTGAACGTCAGGAGGAGCGCCGCTGCGAATGCAGCCTCGCGGTCCCAGAGGCGCCGCACCAGGTCGTAGACCAGCACGATCACCGCGAGCGACGCGCAGAGCGAGGGCAGCAGAAATGCGACGCGCAAGGAACCCGTGAGGGCGTAGCAGGCCGCCATGATCCAGAAATAAAGCGGCGGCTTGTCCGGGTAGTAGTCGCCGCCGACGACTGGAATGAGCCAGCGGCCGGACTCCACCATGTCACGTGCAATCAGGGCAAAGCGCGGCTCGTCCGCCGGCCAGGGATCGCGCAGGCCGAGGCCCGCGGCGTACAGGAGGATCGCGAGTCCAAGCACGATCGCGAGATCCCGCGTTGCAGGCTTCAGTCCGGGCACACTGGCTTCCGTCATCGGTGGCACCGCAAAGAGTGAGAGAATGCCGCGTGCATGGGGTCCTGCAAGGAGCGAGCCGTGAATTCGGTACTGCTGACATTCTGGGGTGTGGTCATCACCCCGTGGAAACTCATCGGTTACTTGGGCGTCGCGCTCTTTGCCGGCCGCTGGTTCGTGCAGCTCTACGCTTCGCGCAGGGAGCGGCGGCCCGTCGTGCCGCGCCTGTTCTGGTACATGAGTATTGTTGGGAGCCTGATGCTGCTCTGCTACTTCGTGTTCGGCAAGAACGACTCGGTCGGCATCCTATCGAATGCGTTTCCGTTCGCGGTCGCCGCCTACAACCTCTACCTCGACATTCGCTCGCGGCGCGTTCATTCCTCCGTAACCTGAAGGCCGGCCCGGTAGCGTCGCTTCAGCCACATCACGCCGAAGATATCGACGATCCCGACCCAAAGCCGGTTCCAGAGCCCGTACTTGGATGTGCCGCGCGTGCGCGGCCGGTGATTGACGGGTACCGAAACGACGCGACTCCCCGCGCGCTGGTAAAGCGCCGGCAGGAAACGGTGCATGTGATCGAACATCGGCAGCGTCACATAGGTATCCCGATGCAGCAGCTTGATGCCGCAGCCGGTATCTGGCGTGCCGTCATCGAGCAAGCCGCCCCGCACGCCGTTCGCGATGCGCGACGACAGGCGCCTGAGCCAGGTGTCCCGGCGCGTCACGCGGTTGCCCATGAAGATGAGCACGCCACGGTTGGCGTCGGCGTCGCGTGCCGCGATGAGCGCAGGAATATCCGCGGGGTCGTTCTGGCCGTCGCCGTCGAGCGTCGCGATCCACGGCGCGTGCGCAGCCTGCACGCCGGTCCAGACCGCCGCGCTCTGGCCCCGGCGCATCGAATGCTTGAGCAGGCGCAGTTCGGTCAAGCCGGCAGCGCGCTCCGCCAGCACGGCCCGGACAGTGCCGTCAGTGCTGCCGTCGTCGACGAAGATCGCTTCGAAGCGCGCCCGGCCGCGCAGCGCCGCGGCGATCTCGCGAGCGAGCGGCACGACGTTGTCCTCCTCGTTGCAGACGGGAACGACGACGGAAATTTCGGGCGGGTCGGGATTGGCGTTCAAGCGCGGCTCCACGGGCAGTATACCCAAGCGGTTGGCACCGTTGGCTGCGCTTCCGTATTCTTCCTTCCATGACGCCGCATTCGCACGCGCCTCACGATCACCCGCACGACCACGAGCCGCTGCGAGACGAGCGCCGGCTGGCCTGGACGCTCGCGCTGACCGTCGGCTTCATGGCGGTGGAAGTGGTCGGCGGCTGGCTGGCTGGATCGCTCGCCTTGATAGCGGATGCGGGCCACATGCTGACCGATGCCGCTTCGATCTCGCTCGCCTGGTTCGCGCTGCGCCTGGCGCGCCTGCCTTCGGACCGGCGGCGGTCATACGGTTACCAGCGCCTCACCGTGCTCGCCGCTTTCGTCAATGGCATCGTGCTGATCGGCGCCGTCATCTGGATCGCCGTCGAGGCATTCGGGCGCCTGGCGGCGCCGGAAACGGTGAATGGCCGGCTGATGCTCGCGATCGCCGTGGGCGGCGCGCTGGTGAACCTCATCGGCATGTTCGTGCTCCGCGGGCATGGCCACGACAACCTCACCATGCGCTCGGCGTACCTGCATGTGCTGAGCGATCTGCTCGGGTCCGTCGCCGCCGTCGTCGCGGCGATCGTCATCCTCGCGACGGGCTGGGTTCGCATCGACCCGTTGCTGTCACTCCTCGTCGCCGTGCTCATCGTGCGCAGCGCCGTCGCGCTCGTGCGCGAGTCCGGCCACATCCTCATGGAGGGCGCCCCCGAAGGCTTCGACGTCGAGAAGCTGCGCACCGAGCTGCGAAGCTGCGTGACCGGGCTCATCGACATCCATCACGTGCATGCGTGGAGCCTGACGTCACGGGAGACCCTGCTGACGCTCCATGCCCGCATCGACGAGCGCGCCGACGCGGCGCAGGCGCTCGCGGCGATCAAGGTGTGCCTGGCACAGCACTTCGGCATCGAGCACTCGACGGTACAGATCGAAGCCGAGCGCTGCGCCGACGGCACCGATCCCTGCGCGTGACACGGAGAGGCCGCTAGAGCGCCGCGCGGGCGGACTCGAACAGCGCGCGCAGCTCGGATTGCAGCTCGCGTTGCCAGCGCTCGAGCGCCGCGGCGTCCAGGGTCCGCGGTACCTGGCGCGGCGCGCCGACCGCAACGACTATGCGGGTGAAGGGCACGGGAATGACGAAGCGATCCCATTTGACGAGCCACGCGCGACGCGCGGCATAGGCCATCGGCAGGATGGGCCGGTTCGACATCTGCGAAAGCAGGATGGCGCCGGGCTTGCAGACGAATGCCGGTCCGCGCGGCCCGTCCGGCGTGATGACGGGCGAGATCCCGTCGCGAGTGAGCGCTTGATAGTAGTCGCGCAGGGCGCGCGCACCCGTGTTGGTCGATGACCCGCGAATCACATGCCCGCCGACCCGCCGCACCATCATCGCGCCGATCTCGCCGTCGACCGACGGGCTGATGAGAAATCCCACCTTCAGGGGTGCGGCGCGCTGCTTGAAGAGATAGCGCCCGCAGAAGAGCTGATGCTGGTGCCAGTAGCAGGGAATGAGCGCGCCGGACTTCGCGACCGCCGCGGCGAGATTCTCCTCCCCGAGCACGCGCGCAACGCGGACGGTGAGCCACCAGAACCGGATGATGCCGAGGCCGATCGGCACCGCGATCTGATAACCGGTTCGCCGCCAGAACGTCAGCCGCCGGCTCGATCGCGTCTGCCGCTCGTAAACCGTATTGCGAGGCTCGCTGTCGGGCGGATTGGCCATGATCGCGCGGAATGCTACGCCAACTGCACGGCGAGCCGCAGGTCGACGTCGGTCCCGGGCCGTTCGGTCGCGAGCGCCATGGCGCAGCCTTCGAGCGCATCGGCGCCGCCGAAATACCAGCGCCGACCGCGAAATTCGGCGCCCGCCTCGTCGACGGCAACCGCGGCGGCATCGAAAACCGAAGCGCCCGCCGCTTTCAGGACGGCCTCCTTGCGCGTCCAGAGCACCGCCAGTCCCTGCGGCCGTGCTTCATGGAGCGCGAGCTCCCGGGCGCTTGCGATGCGCCGGAGGATTTCCCGGCGCACGCGCGCCGGGTTCTCGATATCCAGACCGACGGTCAGGGTCGCGGACACGGCGCACGCGACCCAAGCGGCCGTGTGACTGATGCTGAATGCGGGACCGCCCGGCCAGGCGGGCTTGCCGCCCTCCGGAAACTTGAGGACCGACGCATCAAGGCCGACGCCGCGGAGCGCGGCCGCGCCTTGCGCAAGGAGATCGATGCCGGCGAGCGTTGCGATGGCCGCGGGCTCGGGCGCACGCTCGACCGCCTGGCGCTTCGCATAGGGGAGCGACTGCAACCAGCGTGCGGCGAGGTCGCTCCGCGAGAGGCCTGCGAGCGACCGGTAATATACAATGACGTCCGTCACTTAAAGATCCACCTGCGCGCTCATGAGCCCGAGTCCCGAGACCGGTCCGCTAGCATCCGGGGCTGCCGATCTTCCGGCGCCTCCGGGGCCTGACGAGCCCTTCGACATCGGCTCGACGGATGATTCGATCGATCGCATGCGCGAACTCTACGCGCGCCATGGCGATCTTTATCGCGTGTACGCTCCCGGACGCAAGTCCTACACCTACGTTCTCAATGCTCCGGAGGACGTCAAGCGCGTTCTGCTTTCCAATCATCGCAACTACACCAAGGGCATCGGGCTCGATCGCGTCAAGATCCTCCTCGGCAACGGCATCATGGTGAGCGAAGGCGACTTCTGGCGCAGCCAGCGCTACATGATGCAGCCGATGTTCCACCGCAAGGTCATCGAGCGCTTCATCAACATGATCGCCGAGGCGAACGAGGCGCTGCTCGCGCGCTGGGACGCCAGAGCCACCGCCGGCGAGCCGGTCGACGTCACCGAGGAGATGAGCCTCCTGACGCTCGACATCGTGCTGAAATCGATCCTGAGCACCGACCTTGCGCGCCTCGCGCAGCGTGCCGGCGGCAATCCTTTCGAAGTCGTCACGCGCGAACAGGAACGGAACCTGCAGTTCGCCTACAAGTTCCGCCAGCTCACCAAGCTCGTCGCCGAGCTCGTCAGCCAGCGCCGCGCCGAAGGCCGGGACGAATTCGACTTCCTCGGCATGCTGATGAATGCGCGCGACAAGGCAACGGGCGAGCCCATGGGCGAGCGCGCGCTCATCGACGAGGTCATGACGCTCGTGGTCGCCGGGCATGAGACGACCGCCTCGGGCCTGAACTGGACCTGGTACCTCCTGTCGCAACACCCGGAGGTCGAAGCGCGCCTGCACGCGGAACTCGATGCGGCGAAAGACATCGGCGACCGGACGTTCAACGCGCTCGACCAGTTGCCCTATACCCAGCAGGTGATCGAGGAGGCGCTGAGGCTCTACCCGCCGGGCTGGCTGCTGTCGCGACGCACGATCGAAGCGGACCGCCTGAGCGGCTTCGAGATCCCGGCCCGCACGGACATCCTGATCAGCCCGTACTTCCTCCACCGCAACGTCGAGCACTGGCCGGACCCGGAAGCCTTCCGACCGGAGCGCTTTGCGCCGCAAGCAGTCGAAGCGCGGCACCGCTTCGCCTATATTCCCTTTGCCGTGGGGCCGCGCCACTGCATCGGCGAGAATTTCGCGTTGTTCGAGATGGTGATGCACCTTTACGAGGTCGCGCGACACTTCCGGCTGCGCTTCGAGCCTTCGGGCCCGCTCGAGGTCGAGGCGGCGATCAATCTCAGGACAAAAAAGAATCTATTCATGACGCTTGAACGACGACAGCCGCGGCACGCATGAAATTCCAGACGCTCGCCGACATGCTCGAGAACCACCGGAGCGCCGAGCGCAACATCACCTATTTCGCGGCTGAGGGCGCGGAACGCAAGGTCAGTTTCGGGCAGCTCTACGAGCGCGGCCTCGGCATTCTCCATCACCTGCAGAAGCTCGGCGCCCGACCCGGCGACAAGCTGATCCTCTTCATCGGCGACAACGAGCAGTTCATCGACGCGTTCTGGGCGGCAATCCTCGGCGGCATCATCCCGGTGCCGGTTGCGATCGGCATCAGCGACGAGCACCGGCACAAGCTCCTGAGGATCGCACGCAAGCTCGGTGCTCCTTATCTCTATAGCGACCGCAAGACGCTCGACCGCATCGCCGCCTTCACCGACAAGGCCGACGCGAAGACGGTCGACGGAGCGACCTTTGCCGCGCTCAAGGCGCGGACCTTCCTCGTCGACCAGCTCGACGACATCTCGCGCGCCGGCAAGCGCCACAAGGCGGTCTCCGGCGACACGGCGTTCGTCCAGTTTTCGTCCGGTTCGACGAGCGACCCCAAGGGCGTGGTGCTGACCCACGCGAATCTCCTCGCCAACATCCGCCAGGCAACCGAGGCGGCGGGCTTCAACGAGGACGACGTATCGCTCAGCTGGATGCCGCTCACCCACGACATGGGCCTCATCGGCATGTATCTCATCATGCTCGCGAATCGCGTCGAGATCGCGCTCATGCAGACGGAACTCTTCATTCGCCGGCCTCTCCTCTGGCTGACGCTCGCGACGCGGATCCACGCGACCGTCCTGTGTTCGCCGAACTTCGGCTACCGGCACTACCTCAAGGTGCTCGGCGAGCGCACGCCCGAGGGTCTGGACCTCAAGAGCGTGCGCGTCCTTTTCAACGGCGCGGAGCCGATCTCGGTCGAGCTCTGCAGGGAATTCGTCGAACGCATGACGCCCGTCGGCCTCGCCGCGACCGCCATGTATCCGGTCTATGGCCTCGCCGAAGCATCGCTTGCCGTCAGCTTCCCGACGCGAGGCAGCGTCTGGGAGTCCACCGCATTCGACCGCCACCAGCTGGGCGTCGGCCAGTCCGTGGCGCGGGTGGCTGCGGACAGCCGCGATGCGCTCGCGCTCGTGAGCGTTGGCCGGCCCATATCGGACTGCGAACTGCGGCTCGCCGACGACGCGGATGCCGCTGTCGGCGGCGGCCACGTGGGCCACATCCAGATCCGCGGACCGAACGTCACGGGCGGTTACTTCGAAGCACCCGAGATCAACGCGAATTCATTCGCCGCGGGCGGCTGGCTGCGCACGGGCGACCTTGGCGTCATGCTCGATGACCGACTCTTCATTACCGGGCGTGCCAAGGAGCTCATCATTCTGAACGGGCAGAACTACTACCCGCACGACCTCGAGTCGATCGCCGAGCGGGCGCCCGGCCTCGAACTCGGAAAAGTGGTCGCCACGGGCTGCCGCAGCCGCGCATCGAAGGGCGAGGATCTCGTGATCTTCGTCCTGCATCGCTCCGGCATGGCGGACTTCCTGCCGACGGCCCTTGCCGTTGCACGGCTCGTGAACGAAGAGGCCGGCCTCGAGGTGGCGGAGGTCGTGCCCGTCAAGCGCATCCCGAAAACGACCAGCGGCAAGATCCAGCGCCACCTGCTCGAGCAAAGCTACGGGGAAGGCGAGTTCGACACGGAGCTCACGGAGCTGCATGCGCTGCGCGCAGCCCACAAAGGCAGCGGCACCGACGCCGGATCGGAGGTGGCGCGCCAGCTCAAGGCCATCTGCGACACCGCGCTCGAGGGCAAGCGCGTCGATCTCGACGACAATCTGTTCGAGATCGGGGCGAGTTCGCTCAAGCTGATCGAGATCCACGAGCAGATCGACCGCATCTGGCCGGGCAAGGTCGACCTCACGGATATCTTCGACTTCCCGACCATCGCCGAGCTCGCGAAGCACCTCGAGGCCAAACTCTCCCCTCTCCCGTAGGGAGAGGGGCCTGGGGTGAGGGCCCTAATTCAGCCGCGCGCCCTTCAGGAAATACTCGACCTTGTCGCGATAGCTGCGCGAGAGCTTGAGCTCGTGCCCGCCGTCGAGCGTCAGGAAGTATTCGCCGTTCATGTGCGCCCGGAGCCGCCGCACCCGTCTCAGGTTGACGATCGTCGAGCGGTGCACCCGCTGGAAGAGTTTCGGATCGAGCGCGCTTTCGAGGTCCTTCATCGTGCCGCGCAGGACATAGGTGTTCCCGTCGGCGTGCACGCACATGTAGTCGCCCGCGGCGTCGATCCACTCGATCGAGCTCGCCGGCACGCGCACGGTCTCGCGGCCCTGGCGGATCGGCAGCATTTCGACATGCCGTCCCTTGAGCGTCTGGCCGGCATTCTGCAGCAGGTCATCGAGCGCGAGCTCGCCGGTCCCGGTGATCTCCGCGATCAGGCCGACGAGCCGGTCGCGCTGCGCGCCCGCTTGCCGCTGTTCGAAATGCTCGCGGATATGCTCGACGGCCGCGCCGAAGCGGGCATCGTCGACCGGCTTCAGGAGGTAGTCGATCGCCTGCGCTTCGAAGGCCTGGATCGCGTACTTGTCGTAGGCGGTCACGAAGACGACGAGCGGCATGGATTGCGCCGGCAGCTCCTTCAGCACGTCGAAGCCCGAGAGCCCCGGCATCTGGATGTCGAGGAACACGAGATCGGGCCGGTGTTCGCGGATCGCCTGCAGCGCTTCGCGGCCGTTCTCCGCCTCCGCCACGATCTCGAATTCACCGGCCCTCGCGAGCCGGATGACGAGGCCGCGGCGCGACAGCGCCTCGTCATCGACGATCAGTGTCCGGATGGTCCGTCTCGACTCGTTCATGCAGCACCGGTCGAATCGAAGGGCAGGCCGATCTCGATGCGAAGGCCCGGCTGGGCGCCGAGCGTCGCAAAGCGATGCGCATCGCCGTAGAGCACGGCAAGCCGCTCGCGCGTATTGCGCAGGCCTACGCCCCGGCCGTTGGCGGCTATGCCTGCGGCGCCGAGACCCGGGCCGTCATCGACCACCGCGAGCTCGAGCATGCTGCCGCGTACGCGGCCTTCGATGCGGATGAAGCCGCCGCTCTCGCCCGGCGAGATCGCGTACTTGATCGCGTTCTCGATGAGCGGCTGGAGTATCAGGCTCGGCACCAGCGCATCGAGCGCCTGCTCCTCGACGGCAAACTCGAGGCCGAGCCGCGCACCGAAGCGCAGGCGCTCGGTGCTGAGGTAGAGATTCAGCGCGTCGATCTCCTGCCGCAGCGTCACCGTCTTCATCGGATCCTGATCGAGCGTATAGCGCAGGAACTCCGAGAGGCGCATCACGGCGCTGTTCGCCGTGCGGTTCTCGTTGTCGAGGATGAGCGTCGAGATCGCATTCAGGGTGTTGAAGAGGAAGTGCGGATTCAGCTGGTAGCGCAGCATCTTGAGCTGCGCCTCCTGCGCGAGCGTCGAGGCCTTGTGCACGGCTTCGCGCTGCTCCTGCATCCACTCGTAGTACTTGATGGCGAAGTAGAGCCCGGCCCAGCAGAGCAGCAGGTACACCGAGCTCAAGGAGCCGGCGAAGATCTCGAAGAGCGTCTTGAATTTCCATTCGGGGTCGACGAAGCGCGTGTAGCTCAGGTTGATCACGACGCGCCAGGCGAGCGCGATCGGGTAGGTGGTCGCGAGAATGCCGAGGATCATCGTGCGCGGCCGCCGTCCCCAGAGCGCCCGGAAGGCGTAGCGCATGGGCGCGCTCAGCACGAACCCGGAAACCGTCGTCACGAGCACGACCCAGGTCCAGCCCTCCGATTTCTCGTACAGCCAGAAGCCGACCGACTGCGTGAGCCCGTACGCGATCCAGCCGAGACTGTGCAGCGTCCAGAAAAGGAGGTTGCGGTTGTTGCGCAATGTGTCGAGCGTGAACATCGGATCTTTTTTCAGCCGTCGCGGCAGATTAGACGAGGCGGGGTCCCGGGCCCAACGGCTGGTCGCGCGCCCGCGTCGCTTCGTCGTGCGCTCTAGCGGGCCGCGTACATCGAACGCTTCAATTTCCAGCGCTTGTGCGACCACAGCCAGTCGCCGGGCGCCTCCACGATCTGCGCCTCGACGAGCCGGACGTAGCGCTCCGTGAAGGCGCCGGCCGGCAGCCGCTCGGCCGCCTCGGCGAGCGGCACGAACTCGATTTCATAGCGCCCGCGCGCCACGCGCCGCATCCGCAGGAAAATCGCCTGGTAGCGCGTCGCCTTGGCGATGTGCTCGGCCCCCATGAAGAACGCCGTGTCGCGATTGAGGAAGCGCGTCCAGTGCTTGTAGTCGCTCGTCTTCGGTTCCTGGTCCGCAACCATGCACACCGCGCGCACGACCTTGAGCCGCTTGAGGATGTCCCCGAGGAAATCGGCGGCCGGGACCATGCGGCTGCCGAAGCGTGCCCGGAGCTGCAGCATGAAGCGGTCGGCCCAGGCGTTGCGCAGGGGCTTGTAGGTGGCGTCGGTCGGGAACTCGAGACTGAGCGCGAGGGCGTGCAGCATCCATTCCCAGTTGCACTGGTGCGCCGTCACCACGAGCACCGGTCGCCCCGCCCGCAATGGCGCGCTGACCGCGTCGATATTGCGGATGCGCACGCGCGCGCGGATGTCCTCCGCGCTCATGCGCGGCGTCTTCGCGATCTCCACCATCACGTCGGCGAAGCCGCGGTAGTAGTCGCGCCGGATGCGCTTGCGCTCGGCGGCCGTGCGCTCGGGAAAGGCGACGTCGAGCGAGTGCGCGATGACTTTGCGCTTGTGACCAACGACGTAGTAGGCAAGGAATGCGAGAAAGCTCGCGAGGCCGTAGAGCGCCGGCCAGGGCCAGCGCGACAGGAAACGGGTCCACAGGGGCGCGATCCCGTCATCGTCATCGGCCTGGCTGTCGATTGCGGGCGTTGCGGGCCGGTGATCGGTCATGGACCCTGGGACCGCCTCGAGACGAAGGGGTGGTGCCGTCTCACGGATTCGAACCGTGGACCCCATCATTACGAAT